>Ga0160429_1000165_pt1 | contig 83686 bp, 83 predicted proteins | sample SolpanmetagenomR_FD_108199 | JGI IMG/M metagenome (GOLD analysis project Ga0160429, IMG submission 108199) | Solar panel surface microbial communities from Lawrence Berkeley National Laboratory, California, USA - R | ecosystem: Engineered > Built environment > Solar panel > Unclassified ... | reverse complement strand
CATTCGATTCGGTGTTCAAATCGCTGCCAATAAACCTTGGCTTGCCCTCAAAACCACAGAAGTCCTCACCACCCATCTACCACACCTCCGCGCCATCGATCTCAACTGTGGCTGTCCCATTGATCTCGTCTTCCGCCAAGGTGCTGGTTCAGCACTCCTCGACACACCAGCGAAACTCGAAAAAATACTGCGAGGCATGAACGCCGTTTCTGGAGAAGTTCCGATTACTGTCAAGATCCGTATGGGTACGAAGGATAATCGTCCTACTGCCGACAAACTCGTAAAACGTCTGGCTTTTGGCGGAGGAGAAAGCCAAAGTCTCGGCCTGGGTCCTGCTGGTGTGGCATGTATTACCTTACATGGTCGAAGTCGCCAGCAACGGTATACACGTTCTGCAGATTGGTCGTATATCGCCGAATGTGCCTCCGTCATCGAGTCGTATCGTAATGAGAAAGCCGCACTGACTGACACTGTCCGTGCGCCTGATGCCAGAGATCTTCCAGCTAATCCGCTATACTTTTGCGGCAATGGTGACTGCTATTCCCACATCGACTACCAAAATGCTATCCTTAATAGCAAAGTTGACAGTGTTATGGTAGGTCGTGGCGCACTGATCAAACCTTGGCTGTTTGAAGAGATTGCGCAGGGACAGTATCTCGATAAATCAGCAACAGAGCGATTGTCATATATCGAGCAATTCTGCCGCTTTGGCCTTGAGACTTGGGGAAGTGACGAAATGGGTGTAGGCACTACGCGCCGTTTCCTGCTCGAATGGCTGTCCTTTTCATGTCGATACGTTCCGCTTGGCTTACTGGAGGTTCTGCCTCCTAGTTTGCAGGACAGACCACCTGCTTTCAGAGGTAGGAATGAGCTGGAGACGTTGCTAGCGAGTGAGAATTACAAGGACTGGATCAAGATCAGTGAGATGTATCTTGGACCTGCTGCTAGTGGTTTCCGCTTTGAGCCAAAGCATAGGAGCAATTCGTACGAGATCGAGGCGGAAGGTTGAGCAATGAAAGAGAAGAGGATATGATACGTAATGACAGGAATGAAAGGCAACACAGTCACGACCACCTTTTAAATTTTCGGAAACACTGCAGTGTCGCTTGAGAAAGCTGAAGCAGTACATACAGACGCCCAATCTTCCATGATATTACAGCAGCTCCCTTACATCGTTCAAGAGTATGTACCAGTAGCCTTGTGCTTCATATTGGCAATAAGGTAGTCTCTACCAAACCCTCTTTTGAATGCAACCACACCTACCCCTACGCTATTGCAAAGCAATCATCGCATGTCTCACGTAACCAATATCATTGGCCATATGCTTCCTGCGCCTCCCTGTAGATATTGTTGTTTGCGTTCTTAACAGCCACCATGCTTATTGGAAGTGAGGTGGCTTGGCCCAAGCGTGCATGCACCAACGTCGTACAGCTGGCCCCTGCACGCGCCACTTCCAGTCTCTATGCATGTACACACGTACATCATCACTGTAGTCAATTTGGCCTGCTCAGATGCCTCACTATGATTGACTTCACACGAAGTAATCGTGATAACAACGGATGCGTGACGGCACAGGCGGCATGGACAGTACCATACGTCATGAGTACCGTGAACGCCACGCTCGCTTTTCGATATCATTGACGCGAGGATGTCCATCACTCCGTTGGTCGTTGTTAACACCATGCAGAGAGGCTCTGCTAATTGCACTCGTTTCTGAAGTCCGTGAATTGTGTTCTGTAAAGTGATCAATCAGAAAGATCGTGTTTAACAACACGTTCGTGGAGAACAGACAGTGAACCCATCAACGACACGAGGAGCATTCATAAATCCACACGCCATTTTGGAATTTCAGCGCTCCCCATGCAATCGTTCCTTCAGTACCGCCGAGTAGGGCGTCAAGTCGAGCGAAAATTAGAGGCCAAGAAAAATGGACGTAGCTTTGTAAATGATGGGAAGGACGTCGAGGCCCAAGCACCGAGGGGGAACAATGGTCATAGTGGGATGAGTTCGGCGACAAGAGTAACTTCAGATGAGGATCTACAGGATGAAGAGAAGGCCAGGGAAACAGCGACAAATGTGAACTCGCCAAACGGAAGATCCGAACAGGCTGGAAGAGGGTTGGAAGAAGAAGAAGAAGAGGAAGAGCATCCATCCAGAGACGAGCGAGAAGAGCTCGAACGTGTTCCTACCGCACAAGCAAGCATTATGCCACTATCCTCAGCTCAAACGAAAGATGCTCGACCAAATCCACAAAGTCGCCAGTCTTCCACATTACGCACATGGGGTACACGCATGGGTATTTCACTGACGGGCGTCGACGTCCGCGATAGATCTACGAATGAGGGCGGCGGAGAGGAACAAGTATTTGTCGTGAATTGGGATGGCGATGATGATGATCTGAACCCGCATAATTGGAGCAGTGCGAAGCGATGGGGTGTTACGGTGATGGTCGCCCTGATTGGTGCTGTCGTCGGTATCGCGAGTTCGATCGATAGCAGTGCGTTGACGCCAGCGTCGCAGGAGTTTCATGTCGCTCCGGTCGTGGAGAGTATGGCTACTGGGTTATATCTTGTCGGTTTTGGATGCGGTTTGCTTGAAACTATGGTCTGCGACGGGTGGCGTATACTAATTTGTGACAGGTGCTCTGTTTGCTGGCCCGATAAGTGAGACGTTAGGCCGTAATCCAGTTTATATTAGCACGCTGGCGCTGTATATGATCTTCATCATGGCGTCCGGATTGGCTCCTAATATTGGAGCTCAGTTGGCATTTCGCTTCCTGGCTGGGTTCTTTGGTAGGTCACTCATGATATTTCCATGAAAAGAGCGCTAAAAGTACCCACAGGCTCGACACCACTTACTTGTGCTGGAGGCTCAGTCGCAGATGTATGGAACCCACTTGAGCGAGTGTATGCATTTCCTATCTTCGCCAATGCAGCGTTCACAGGACCTATATTAGTACGTCCATCAACCGACTGGATCATGTCTATATGCTAACCTTTCAAAGGGACCTGTAATGGGTGGTTTTATAGTTGGCTCCTACCTTGATTGGCGATGGTGAGCTCTCATTCTTCTGGCTACTACAGAGATCAAAAGACATATTTCAACTAATACCACTTCTCCCTCTGCTAGGACTGAGTGGATCACCCTCATAATATCCGGCCTCGTCCTCACCTTAATAGTCCTCTTCCAACCCGAAACCTATGCCGGCGTGCTGCTCTCCTGGCGCGCCTCCCACCTTCGACGTCTCACTGGCGATAACCGCTACTCCGCCCCCTCCGAAGTCAAGCAAGAAAGCTTCCTAAGTCGTCTCCGCCACGCTTTATATCGACCATTCCTACTAACCTTTTCCGAACCAATCGTCATGCTCATCGCTCTCTACCTAACCGTTATTTACATCATCCTCTTCACCTTCCTGGATGGTTACACGTACATCTTCGCCGATATCCATGGCACCAATGATGGTATCACCGGACTGTGTTTTTTGGGGATTATTGTTGGATTGTGTTTGGCGACGACGTTGGTGCCGTTGATTTATCATTGGGCGAAACAGGATCTTGCGAAGTTGAGGAAGAGGTTTGAGGAGGAGGGGAGGGATCCGGCTGAAGCTAAGAATCCGCCGGAGGATAGGCTTTGGTTTGCTATGATGGGTGAGTTACACTTTTTGGTTTTGTGATTCTGCGTGCGCTTGCAAAATGTGCCTGCCCTGTACAAATGCAGGCCAAACTGGAAAGCCAAGTTGGCAGAATCATTTCTATGGGATCAAGCTTGTGCGTTCAAGCGAAGTAGCAAATTCGCAAGCATAAAGTTGACCATGACCGTCTTACAACCTCCACGACTATCACAATTCAACATATCACTAACACTTTATGCACCAGGTGGCTCCCTAGCAATTCCAATCAGTCTCTTCTGGATGGGCTGGACATCAGATAGCAACATCAGCATCTGGAGTCCACTCGCCGCCAGCGTCCTCTTCGGCTATGGCATCCTCTGCGTCTTCATCAGCAGTTACCAGTACATCATTGATTCGTACGAAGCATACAGTGCAAGTGCGTTGGCGAGCGTGACACTGATACGATATTTGACGGCTGGAGGAATGGTTGTTGTTGGCATTCCGATGTAAGTAATGTAACATTCGTGGAAGGGAGATGAGTAAGAGATTTGGATAGTTGGAAAGGATGCTGACTTTGCTGCGTGCTGTGTCTAGGTACGAGAATCTGGGTGTTCATTACACGTTAACTATTTTGGCGTGTATTGCTGCTGTTATGGTACGTTTTCGCAAATGATGATGCTTACGATATAGTACTAACGAAGACGTTGCCTTTTGTAGGCACCTATACCATATCTCTTCTACAAGTATGGCCCGAAGATCAGGCAAACAAGCAAGTACGCCGTTGCCTTTAATAGTTGAAACTCTAGGACAAGTCGACTATGTCTGCTCTGTACAATGTACGAATAGCATCTAATGTAATATTAATGCTTTTGATTATCTCCGCTGGCTTTTGTGGGCTCGAGAAATGAGAGCACCATATTGAGTACCACCATATCTCCAATCCTGAGACCTATTGACTTTCACTATTCTGAACGACCTGGACCGCACTTTTGACGTTGTTGAGGCCACAGGAGGGACTTGATACATCCGTCCCGCAATCATAGGATAGTGCTCGCCATTATTAGTATGCCTATCTTCGAGGTGCAGCAGTTGAGGCAGGATGAAGTTCTCATGATCTTTATTCCTCAACTTATCAACGCCTCAGGAGGACGCCACACCCTTCTCTTTCAGCAAACCAATTAACCAGTAGCATCACCGCAGACGACGTCGTTATCAACTTCAACAGCCCACTCCGCAAGCCGAACGGAGCCACGAGTACATGTCTGTGCTATCCTTGGAGTCGCTGTGAACAAAGCAAGACTCTTCTAATTCAATCATCTTCCTAAACCAAAGAATGGAAAGCGGAATCGAGAGTAAAAAGAGAATCGAGAAAGGACATGTACAAACAAGAACGCTGGAATTCATCGATACCCATATGCATACATTCTTTCTAGCCCTTGAAATCCTTCTTCTTCTTCTTCTTCTTCTTCTTCTTCTTCTTCTTCTTCTTCAAGAACATGCTAAGCTTCTTCTAGAACTCGCTAAGACCGGGCATGTCAGATGAAGGAAGCACAGCCAACGACCGTGACAGGATGACAATAAGGAGGACTGCATACACGAATCTAATCCAAGCATGGAATGGATGAAAAGAAGACAGGAAATCCCAGTGAGAAACAAAGAAAAAGTGTAAGAAAGAACGGACTTCGCGACAGGATGACAAGCATATCCAACCTCAAGCATCCTATTCGATCGACAGGGAAGAAGGGAAGTCCAGGGAGAAAGAAAGGGAGAGGATGGGAGGTGATGTGGAAATTAATAAGAGTTCATCCTTCATGGATCTATCTATGTCTGTCTATAAGTAGACTAATGAGTGAGCAATACTTTACATCTATTCTTTATAAGCCATAAAAGCCATTATGATATTCATCTACTGAGCAACAGTTTCGACGACATCTTGTGTCGCAGCGTCCGTAATCTTGGCACCATTTTCACCGGTAACGATAGGAGCAGCAGCAGCACTAACATCCACACTCATCGCCATCTCCGTCAGCACACCGCCCATCTTAATATCCCCATCAAGTGGCAACGGATCCTCATAAAACTCAATATCAAGACTGCCGTTCACACTGCCCGCCCCAGTAACCGAGCCAACACAGCCCTGCCCCGTCAACGCTCCAGCAATGCCTTCATGACTGAAATCCGAGAAACGAAAAGCATCGCCCCCTACCTCACCAAGCTGACTGAGATCAAAGTCGAAGCCTTCACCCAAATTCATGCCCAGCTCATCGAAAGACTGGTCTGCAGTACCATTGGCATTGGCCTCTGTGATGAGTTGATTGAGGTGGCGGGTGAATGGCGTCATTTCGGCTTCCGTGGTCAATGTCATGGCGTTGTCATTACGAGAAGGTGACGGAGTACGAAGACGATTATTGTCGTTGTTGTTGGGACGGTTCAGTGCCATCCAAGATCGAGGAGTAAGTATTTGGCGTTTCCGGGCGCTGGAGGTGGGCGAGCAGAAGCTCTGTGTGCTTTGGCTGCGTCCGCTCTTGGGTGTATGTGGGAGACGGAAAGGTGATGGTAGGCCATCGGTGTTGGATTCGAAGAGGTGCGAGAAGTCGTTGTCGTCGTCGGGATTGGGCGTTGCAGATCGAGGCGCGATATTCTCTTTATCGTTGGATATGGCCATCAGCTCAGGATCGATGAGCGAAGGGTCGATTGGAGTCAGAGTACGTGGCGGGGCTGACTTGATAGGGTCGATAACGATGATGGGAGCGCCCAGGGAAGGAGCGTCTAGTACTTTGAGCTCGCCAGCCTTGCGTGGCGAGGGAAAGATTAGGCGACAGGCTGCTCGACCATTCTTTTCCTCGTCTAGTTCAATCGGGCTATGGCGAGAACCGACAACGCGTGGAGGACTCGACTGAATAGCGTGCTGTAGTGCTGCAGACATGTTCGACTGTTGTCGTTGAAGCGTGGTAGTAGGCACTTGTGACGAAACACTAGATGTTCTTGCCAGCTTGCCACCACCACGAGGTCTTCGTGGTCTCGGCTGTTGTACCTCACTTTGCGAGCCCTCTGCTTCAGCAGCTTCGATTGCTGGATCACTGTCAGGTGGTACTTCGCCATTTGCAATCATTTCTGCCCTTTTCTTTTTGGACATCCGCGACTTAGGTCGAGTGACAGTCTGTGCAGTGCCGCCCTTGTACCATCTGTCTGGTGGCCTCATTTGTTGCCACTTCATTAGCCAAATCCCACAAGGATTGCAAATGCGTATCTCCTCGAAGCCGTTGTCTGTATCCTTTTGGTTTACAATCTTCTTGAAGTGCCGGTATCGAGTGACCTTTCCATTATCATCAGATTCCATGGTCTCGGTTCCAATGATACCAGTCTTCTCTTCTACCGTGCGGTCTTCAGGATCACCATCGACATACTGCAGGAAGAACTTGCGCCATGTTGGAGTACTGATTTCGCCACAGTTTTTGCAATATGGAGGTGGTTTGCCATCCACAATAGACTTCTCAAGTCGCTCTTGTATTGCGCTCTTCCGCTTCAAGCTCGATCCATTGTAACGACTTGACCTGGTTTCACAGCCAACATTGTTGGACATTTCCAGGTCTGGAGACGTTCTGGGATTAGGACCGCTATCAGCTTCACTGCCAGGTATCGCGGGTAGAGTAGAGGAGGCTCTTTGAAATGTCGGCAGAGAGTAGGTTCGAGAAAGTGTGGCCTCTCTTGGTGCAGGAGCCTCACTCGATGGAGCTGGAGTATCCTGATATTGTGACGCTACCGCACTCACTTGTGAATGTCGACGTTTACGACGTCCTGTGCCTCGGATATGTGGTTTGTGGCGAGGCATAAGATGTTGTGGCAGCAAGTCAGCATTACCAGGCATTACCTCAGTCAGTGTCAAGCCTGGGGTTATGTTGTCGTTTGGATCCTCTGTGCTCTGCCGCACCTGATCAGCAGTAGATTGATTAGATTTGGGCAGAAGATGCTGATGCTGCTGGTTTTGTGAAGGTGCAACGTCCATATTTGTAGGTGATATGCCAGTATCCTCGTTCTCTGTCAGACATTCATCAATTGCACCACTGACAAACCCAGAGTCTGCGAACGTAGACACACGAGGAAGAGCCGGACTAGATGGTGTCGGTGAAGGGCGATGCATGACTGGTGGCGAGGATGGAACGTCTTGTGGAGTTGAAGCAGATTCGCTCTTCTCTGGTGAGGTCAATATACCATCGAAGCCGTCATTAACAAAGGGCGATATATAACCATCAGATGAGTTGACGGCAAGTTCTTGTGCTAGATTCGTGCTTGTTCTTGTCAAGCCAGATCTACGAACAGGTCCAGAATGTGGTCGTGGTGTTGGAGGTCGCATGCCACCATCGCCAAGAGCAAATTCGGATGTCGAAGCAACACCACCCAAGGAAAGTCTGTGACTACGTATAGATGCAGCTGTACTCGCCGTGACGCGTAGATCACCAGTGTTTGCAGTAGAGAAAGCAGAAGGTCCACGCCAGTCAGCCTTCATCGTGCGAGCACGTTTGCGTGCAGGACCATCCTCGCCTTGGCTAGTATATTCTTCCTGGTAGCTCTGAGATTGAGGTGGCTGCATTGCTTGAGACATTAGAGGTCGTCCATGCACAGATGCTCTTGAAGAAGGTCTTGTTTGTGTCATTGGCAGTGGTGCTTGTAATGGCGTCGTAGATCGGGATATAGGCTGGCCCATTTGACTTCCATTCCACGAGTTGCAATCTTGAAAGCTGCCTTGCTGTTCCAACATTGGAGTCGGTGGTTGACTCATTTGTTGCGGTGGCTGTGGGAATACTGGGTTCGCTTGCAGAAAACTGCTCCAAGCAGCAGAATCAAACCCGTCCATCCCCGAAACACTTTCATGCCTGTTCATCTCCATATTTGCAACGTATTCATCCTGCAGTAACGTGGGTACTGGCACAAGCCTCAGCTTAACCTCCAACGTCTCTTTTACTCCAGCTGAAAACAGTCCCAACAAATTCTTACACACGCGTCCCGTGACCATCGTCTTTGATTGATCCGCGGGAGCAGTGGGAGTTGAGCTTACGTTTGCCAGCATCCAAGACAGCATACCCTGACCGACTAGCGGTGTTTCGTACTCGGAGTAGTCGAAAGCATATACGGTGTAGTCGTGACCTATTTTTTGGACGAGTTCGGGACTGGCGGATATTATAGATTGTATACATGTTCGTAGCTCGATGACGCCGATTTCTGTGGAGTGATCGATGTAGGCGGTTTGGATGTGAAGAGGTTGGGGACAGCGGGCTAAACAGTTTGTGCGGTTATTGTCGTCGAATGTGTATAGGACCTTGACTGTTGAGAACTGATTAGCCGAGTGTAATGATGGACCAGCCAGCCAGAAGACTAACCCTGCATCAGACGTCCCTGTTGCTGCTGCTCTTGCTGAGCATTGTGGGTCATCATTGTGTCGTGAGTTAGAGGTTGTGATGCAGGAGCTCCAGAGGCTGATGACGAAGTGTACATTGATTATAGTAATCCGAGCAACGAGGAAGCAGGCGAGAGAGGCGGTAAAGTCCAGGCGTGCAGAAGAACGCCAGGCTAAGAAAGTTACAAGCAGATCATCGAGGTCGTGTGCTGGTTGGCAGTCGGATCAGTTGAACGAGAGAGATCAGTCGTAAACAGAGACACAGAAGAAGGAAGGGTTGCGTTTTATCATCGTCGCCGTGGATAGTGTAGTTGGAGTATGCAGCTGGAGGAATTCATGGAATTGAACGTCGAGGTCCAAGTGGAGCTTCGTCTCTATGAGACACGAACAAGCGCGTTAAGTAAGTCGAGACGCGATTATGACGATCACTAATTGAAAAATAGGTTTCATACTAAAAGATTAAATCCTATCTCCGTGCCTGGGACTTTTGACCGCATCAAGCGAGAGGTAGCTGACCTTCTTTTGCGCCCACAACAACAACAGCATCTACACGCATCTAATCATGGCCGACGCCAAAGTACAGTAGGCTTGGTCCTCCCCGATCTATCTTGTCCAGCAACTAATTCTTCGTCTAGAGATCTGCTCGCAAAGCCTCGTCAGGAACTCACGTATGTCCTCCAATTATCTTCGTCTTCTCTGCAGACACTCCTCCGTATGCCCTCCATGCCACCTGCTGACACACATCCCAGCGAGTACGAAATTGCCCAGCTCGAAGAATACGAATTCACCTCAGGCCCGCTCTCCATACTCCAGACCGCCGTACGCTCCCACACACAAGTCCTCGTCTCCTGCCGCAACAATCGCAAACTCCTCGCTCGTGTAAAGGCATTTGACAGACATTGCAACATGGTCTTGGAGAACGTCAAAGAGATGTGGACGGAAGTGCCAAGGAAGGCAGATGGAAGCAAGGGCAGACAGATTAACAAGGATCGATTTATCAGTAAAATGTAAGTGCCAGTGGTTTCGTTGTGTACAGGCGGTGTGCATGTCGAGGCTACAGCGGGCTCTTGGGCCGTGCTTACGGATGTTTCAACATTGGTGGACAAAAGTCTCGGACTGAATCAATGAGCAGTTATGACGATACGATCAAGTGCTCACTGAAGAAGTCTTCAAGCTGATTACCAGAACCGTACTGACAATCCGTTCAATCTTAGGTTCCTCCGCGGTGATTCAGTTATCCTTGTTCTGCTCAGCTGAGCTATCGAAATACAACATAATGAAACGAGTACAGCCTACAAAAAGACTGCGATGAGATACCCACGCATAGTAGCAAACATAGTCCGAAACAGAACGAGCTCCAGACACAGCAGACTCTGCTATTGCTCATCATAATTTCGGGGCGCTACACCCCAGCAAGGGAGGCGCGAAAAGCGCGGCTTGGTAAACAGACTATCTGCAGTCATGTGGGACACGCAAGAACCAGGGATGGACAAGGAGGTATAGACAATACTATACAAGTAGCTGTACGTATGAGTGGGACACTATGCTCAAAGCGATACCGTGACAGTACGCAGTCTTTTTCAACTCAAAGCAGATCCCTATCTCGTGACCCTGCACATGCACGCATATACAGCTCGACCCAGAATACAAGTACAGCAAGCTTTCTCCGCCAAAAGAACTCTGTTCACCTCTGAGCACCACCAGAAACTGCGCGATACCGCGTCTCCGTCCACAAACTCCAAAAAACATCCTTGCTCTTCCACCAGGCTAATGTGTCTCCAGCCGGACGTGCTCACTCTGAAAATCGTACCAAAATAACAATGACTCATGGAAACGTCCAACCACTCTTCCATGCATAACTTACTATATGTACTGCTCTGAAAGATGAGTCTTCGCCTATCAGGCAACATGGTCAAATCGAAACTATACAGAGAAGATTAGCATGGTCCCTGCACTGAGCATGACACAATGTAAAGAAAGCCTTATGTCTTTTTGCCTCGTTTCGTTTTTGACAGGTTGTCTTCTGTTTTCTTACTGCTCTTTTTCGTTCGGTCACGTTCTGTTTGATTGACGCTCCCCTCTATACATTGAAGTCATCCATCTTGTTTTTCCATCTTTCCTCTATTTTGCAGCAACATTCCCCGCTGCATTGGCATTCTCGCCACCATAACTCCACTCACTTCTTAGCTCACCTATCACAAAACACCTTACAGGCTCACCCATCCATCCAATCCCACCTCCATACTCTCCTATGCCCAACCACGTTTCAACCTCAAAAGCATCACAAAAACACCCTGTCCACTAATCAGCCAACAGATGTCTGCACACCTTACTCTCGTGTCACCACCGACATCAAAGTCGATTACTTACCTTCTTCCTCGACATGTACGCTGATCAGGTCAAGTCACGATAAGTCACGGGCAGCAGGAACACTAGCCCATTTTCTACAAAGGAAGAAGAAGAACACTATATCATGCAAATGAGAAAAACCATCATATCATGGCAAAAGAAAATGTATCATGCGATGCAAAGAACAGAGGCCAGAGCAGAATCGAACCGAACTAACCCGGAATCACAAAGGTCAGAAACTCACTTTTAGACACAAGCGAGGACATGATTTGCATTAGGGACTATTTCAGCCATGGTGAAGGTGAGCTTCATAATCATACGACGCCCAAATGAGAGTGCAGGTGAAGGCCTGTCTGTTGGATATGATGCGAAACATTTCAATTCCAGGCGCAGTAAAGGAAGCGATGCCTATAGTAGCTTGATCTTGGACGATGTATCAAAAAAGGTCAAGCCTTCCGAACCACTTACCCTCAATTACACAAGTTTACACAAGAAGAACATATTGAGACTTCGAAAATAGATAATGCATCATATTCTAAGCCTGTTCTTTACGTATACAGTTGGAGTATGCATGCTAACAACGACCGTCAGACCAACCAATCCTTTTCTTTCTATCCATCGACCAACCAATCAATCCACCAATCGCAAGAAACATGCACGTACGAATACTAACATGATACTTCCACCCAATACCCCCGTCCAACCTGCCAGAACACACCAATCCCCATATCAAGACCTCCTAACACTCCCTTGCCTTCCCCCTTTCGATGCATACTTAGCATCCAACTGATTCTCAGCCCAATGTGCTCGATTAATCCAGAACTTCAACTGCCTCTCGGTATCTCTCAGCTTCTCGCTCAATGTTCCAGAGTCCTTAAAACGTCTCATAGCATCCAACTGCTGTCTCAGCTGCAGATTCTCATCATAACGAGCATCAAGTTCACTTTTTAGGCGACGGATCTCGGCATACAGCGTGCCGATATTGAGTTTCATGCTTGCTCGCTGGCCATCAGAGCCACTGGTATATTCACTGCTCGTGTTGCGCGACAGTATCTGGTCATTGCTCGCTCTAAAGTTGAGACGCAGGGCGATTTCAGGCTCATTTGGCAGAGGCAAAAGTTGCAGCGGACGAAAAGTCGTTTGTCGATGTTCGTATTGCTGTTGGCGAGGTTGACTGGTATGGGGATTGCTATGTCTTATCTCATCATAGGTAGAGTCTTCCGAGGGCTCGGCAGGTCTTGATCTTTTTGGAGAGCTGGTCTCGATACGAGAGCGCTTAGACTTGAGAATAGCGTTGGGATCGGCCGATGAGGGAGCAATCTCTCTAGGTTGTTCGTGCTCTTCTGCACGTGGAGAAGGTGTAGGTCGTGGAGTCTGTCTGAGCTCTTTACCAGGTCCAACAGTATGCATCGGAGATGATTTCTGCTGCGAGGCCGAATGAGGAGTCGCCTTCTGGTGATGACTGACCGCTGGAGATATTCTGGACACTGGTGTCATTGAGCCCTGATTATCGTTACTCTGACCATGTACGTCGTGCTGCAGCGACCTATAGGATGCTCGTGCTAGAGACGCACGATCCGCTTTGTACAAAGGAGATAGCACACTATCCAACGAGCCCTTTGGCGACAAAATCTTCTGAAAACCAGGCGCTGGTAGACCATCTAATTTGTGAGCAGAAGTCGTCGTTGTATCGAAACTAACTGGTAATGACAACTTGACAGGTTCCGCGAAACCATTCAGCTGGATAACAGGAAGTTTTGCGTTCTCATCTGGCACAGTAGCGACACGGTTCACATCAATGGAGTCTTCGTCCTTTGCACGATTATCACCAACTTTCTTGTACTTCGGCCTTGGTGACTTCCTAGTAGGTGATGGTGATGGTGCTGGGAATGACACAGTAACAGGAGCAGTCTCATCCCCAGATAACCTCTCCCACCAAGGAGCACTCTCACCACTTCCTCCGGATGAGCGGACAGGAGCTCGATCACCTGGTAGATGCAATGCTGGCCAGCGAACCCTTTCGTCAATGCTTTGCAAAGCCGAGCTTGAGTAGGAGAAGTTTCGAGAACCACTTGCAGCTCGAAGATCATGGTGAATGGAGGTAGTGTTGCTAACGGAAGCGCTGCGGCTTAAAGATGATGAATCTTGTCGATTCAAGTAGCTGGAGCCGCCAGATTCTGGGTAAGTAGTAGATTCTTGATCAGCAAAGCGACTGATGGATGCGATATTGGGATTGCTAATCGATTTGGTCAGAGAGATTGATCTCTTTGGACGCAATGAAGGCACAGACGGACGGCGATGTGCAGTGATTGAGTCGTGGCCATGTCTATGTTTCGTAATGTATAGGTGGCTGGATTGTGATGCAGAACGAGAGGCAGTCAGTCCTTGAAGAGCACGAATCTGGAGGACTACCTCTTCCCAGTCACGAACAAGCATCTCTATCACCGCCGCTGCAGCATTGGCGCGGCTGACACCAGCTGCGATCTCCGGTCCACAATCCGAGCTCTTGATCTTCTTGTTTTTCTTGCCTGACAGTAGTCCTCTCTTGGGTGTGTTGTTGTTGCTACTAGATTCGGAGTTTTTACGGCCATCGTGAAACTCAATCTCGTCATTGAGGTTGCCAAGCAGCAAAGGAGCAAAGACTACGCCAAACGTGCGTGGGCTCATACTCTCCGAGCCCGATGGTGATGAGCTTGTAGATACCTGCTCGGCACTACTCTTTACAGCCAGTTTGAGATAGGCTAAAAGTCCAAATACTGCGCAAATCAGTGCGAGACGCTGTTGAGATTGGACACTTAAAATCGCCAGTGCGATGAGCTTTGATCGCGGTAGGCTTTCGGAGTCGTCCGAGGATGGTAGCTTTGTGATAGGAGGGCCTTCGATTTCCGCAAAGGCTTTGAAAGTAGACGTGGAACCAAGAATACCACCCGGTAAATCGGAAAGGAAGCGCTTGAAGGTTGAGGCAATGTCATGCACGTTGTATTGAATGTGTGAAGGTAGGTCTGTAGAGCAGATAGTGGTTTCCACTGTAGCTGCCCCTTCTGCAGGTGTGAGTCGTGCTTGATAGTAATCATAAATTGCGTGGATGACGGTTGATTGTCCAGGAATACGAAAGATTCCAGGTGTGCTCCGTCCTTAAAGAGTTAGTATAAGAAGCAGAACAAAGGGCAAAGAGACTTACCATGCTGAAGTAAGTACTCCGCTGTGGCTGCCAGTGCAGTAGGAATGATCATACGCGATGCTGCAAATGCCGGTGGGACAGTGAATACACTGACACCTCCGAGTCGACAAATGTCTTCAAGGCTGTGGCTCTTTGCGGTTGATGCTGATCGACGAGAGGTCATGGCGGTTACGCTGTGCTTTCGTGAGAGGCGTTGAAATAGGCTTTTCTTTACAGTGACTTTCGAAGGTGTATCTGTAGATCCATCGTGGCTGCAGCGTGACGTGGCTTCTTGTTCGTGGTCGGCGCTCATCTCAGATAGTCCAAAGCGCCTGGCTGTGACATTGTAGCTGTCAATGTAGTTTGCTGATAAATCATGTTTCTGTATGGTGCTTGTGCTTGCGAAAACGTTCGCTATGCATTGTTAGCGACGCATAGGCATCGAGAATGTTTTGACCTAGTTGATCAGATGCTGGAAGAACGTACATGGTTCGGATTGAGCTCTGTTGAGTAGAGATGCAGCGATGTGGAGGTCGATACTAGTCGGCTCAGAGATTCGTGTCTTGTCAGAAGGATATCGTGTCCGATTGGGGATGACAAAAGTGTCGAAGGATGATCTTGGTCTTGGGTCGAGCGAGTCCCTGTCCTGCTCTTCGCTGCGTCGTAGTGGTAGAGTGTCTTTACCGATAAGTTGACTCTCGCTGTCGGTACGGGGATGTCTCTGGAAGGAGAGCGATCGCCTGAAGACTTCCATTGGCTATCAAAGCGCTGGGCGGCAGCAGGTCATATGCGATAGAAAACTCGCTGATTCGCGATCACCCTGGTCGAGTATTGCGCATTGGTTCGATGATCGCTTGACGACGTCAAGAAGATGCTCGCCTCCAGAAGTTCGGCGCGGACCGTTGTTGTTGGTGGAACATGTAAGAGAGAGGAAAGTGCCATGCAGTAATGGCCGCCAACCTGCAATATCGTACAAATCTCTCCACGCACGACTTCAATCAGTCTCACCCTCGGTGAGCACGTACTCGAGGATGTCACTCAGTGTGAGGACACCCTTGAGTCTACCATTATTATCAATGATCACGAAGCGATGCACTCTGGATCTTCTAATCGTGTCGAAGATGGCATCGAGTCTGTCTTCAACTGTGCAAGTGTATATACCAGGAAAGTCCTCGGAACGCTTGAGAAGAGCCTCGCCAACTGTCAGATTGAGATCATCATATGAACCGCCTTTGATCAATGGTAACACGTCTACTGCCTCAAATACGTTTATCACAATGCCATCTTGGTAATCCAGGATAGGGACACTAGAGATGCTTTTCTTGACCAGCATCTGAATGACATCCATCACTGGTGTGTCCATATGTGCGTACTTTAGACCAGAGTATGTCCCCATGTTAAGATCCTTCAGTGGCTTCCGCAAGTTCTGCGTTTCTTGAACGTTGACAGAGACAAACTTGAGGATTCTGTATTGCGTTATGACGCTGATGACCATGGGGCGCCGCGTCTCGTCGTCATCGTCGATAATGGGAATTCTGTGAGCCCTTGACTGTACCATTCTCTTGCAAGCTTCGTAGAGAGGTCTGAGCGGATGAATCGACACGGTCTCGATTGGAGTGACATTGATGGCTTTCTCGATATCTTGATACGGTCAGTTTACATCATAGGCTTCTTGATCTGCTTTCCACACATACCACGAAGGCTGCTCAAGCGAAATTGATCGATCTCACCAAGCGCGTCCGGATTCTGCACATAGTACTTGATCACGTTGATGTAGTCGGAGGTTGTCAGCAGACCTGCAAATGAAGAGGTCTGAGAGTCCCAAAGGGGCGCAGAGACGATGCCTAACGCATAAAAGTCAGCGTCTGCTCAACAAGCAAGACGGCCTCTTTACTTCACCATACCATTCTGAGTCAGGATATTCAAACTCTTCTTGACCAGTAATGCCGTATCGAGGACGATCAAGCGGAAGCTGAGAGGCAGGACATCGTACGTCGTTCTCTTCCTGAGAAAATCGCGGATTGCTTTCTGCGAAGTAAGACTTAGCACAGATCACGCGACACCAAGATGACGTTCTTGGTCTGATTTTCGACGATTTCAACGTACCAGTGCTATGAGTTGTTCTGAATCTAGAGGACTAGGGGTCCTTTGCGGAGGCGCCGCCTGGTTGACTGGCTTGGAGGTAGCACGGGGACGGAGGAAGGAGGATGGCGCTGCGACACCAGGCACCTCAACGGAAGTGTGTCTCTCGTGAGAGGATTTGGATGGTTCGGTCATGATGGTCTTTCGGTCCTAGTCTGTGATGATCTTGTTGTCTGAATCGTTAGCTAGGCTCACGTCGAAGCATACAGTGTCAGAGAAGAAGGCAAGCGAGAGGCAGTAGATAGCGGGCGAGTGAGCGTAGTTCGAGGTTGACTAGTTTCACTGTTTGCACATCTGAAACTCGCGCAAGGGAGCATGCTCCGAAATGTGGGGTGGTGGGGAAGAGGGGATAAGAGATGAAGCATTGTCAAAAAGATCATATAGTCCTATTATTACACAGCATAGAAGGTGTTGGAACGATTCCTCCATACAGGCTCTTCTACTTCGGAATGCAGCTGTCTTAGTGTCCCATGGAAGCCAAAGCAAAACTCTTGTTTCCAGAAATCATCCTTCTGATGCCTGCATGAGGCTTATCCTTGGAGAGGCTCAACTCAACTCATGCTTAGTAGCCTTCCATTTTCGTTTCCTATTATTACTCCACGATGATGCTGGGGTATCTCATAACGCCAAACCCAAAGGAAACTGCTCAAAATATGCTATTCGTTTATCGTGTCCAGCCATACTGTCCGAAGGTCGGACCAAGATTATGCGGATTGAAGTTTGATGACTGTTGATGTTGCTGTTGCTGCTGTGATGGGATCTGGAAGGAAAAGCCAGTACCAACCGGAGGTCTAGATGCTGATGCCGACGCTGGAGATGGAATACCTGGCATTGTGAGGGGAGAAAGTGCTGAATGTGCTGGAAGGATGGGTGGGAATGAGGGTGATGCTGCAGGATAACCAGAAAAGCCAGCATATCCATTGCTGTTTATACCGTGGTTGCCATTGACAACACTGTTTCCATTGACATTGCCGTTGGTGCTGACACTGGGAAAGCTGGGTATGGTTGATTGTCTCTTGACTGGTCGCTGCGGCGGCGTATCATCATCATCGTCATCAAATGTAAGGTCGATGACGTCGTCTACTTTGCGCTTGAGCGACTTTGGCCCTGCTGACGCTGCAGCAGAAGGTGCTCTTGAAGAAGCAGGCGTTTGGAAGTAAGATGTCGTGGAAGCTGATTCGGCTCGGTGATGTCCATGGTGTCGTGAGTTTGAAGTGATTTCAATCAAGTCATCGATCTCGTGTACTGGTGTTGCTCTTGCAAAATTGGTTGAAGGTTTCGTAAACTCTTGGTTCTTCTTTTCTCGAGCCTCACCGGTTCCTTGGCGCCACTCGCCAGTAGGTTCGATCGTAACCTGTTCAGCGGAAGTTCTGCTCAAGATGTCTTGAACGTATTCGTCAACTACGAGATCTTCGAATCTACACGGTTTGTTGCAGGTTGGACATGCCCATTGCGGAGCTTGTTCTTGAGTTTGAAGAAACGACATAGCGTCAAAGCATTGGTTGTGATTGCAATTAATACCACGACAAGGAATTTGCATGCGCATGGTAGAGAGCGGACACTTCAACGACATGACAGTTGACGTGGCGACAATGTCAGGATCGCTGGCCTTTGCTTTCACTTTGATTTGGGTTAGCCAAGTTGTGGTGATAAGGTGATTGCCAGACTCACTTTCTGAAAGCACTTGCTGTTTCGCAATTTTCTTTCCAACCTTGATCTTGTTCACCAACTCGTCTACAGTGTGCTTCTTCACAAGATACACGGCATGGAGATACTTGCTCGTGCTCGGAAAGTTCGATTTGTCAGAAGTAGCATATGCAAGATGGATCTTGTTCGTAAATGCAATGTTTTTTCGCAGGAATGGGGTGATATCTGCTGGTCGCGTTGTGCCAGGTTTCTTCTTGATACCTCGCAAATTACCTGTGTAGGTTTCCTCGTTAATCTTAACCTCGACTGCGCTAGGAAATGTAATGTCGATAGGATATGAGGATGATCCAGGATCCATAGCACAGTAGAGCATGATTTTCAGAGATTGATCTTGTTTAAGACGATCAATCATGGCTTGCGATAGTCTAAAGGAGGACTCAGACGAGCCTCTCTCTGTAGCTGTCACTTCTTGGATATTAGCCATGCGTTCAGGTGCAAGATTAATATCATCATTTTACCTTTAAACTCGATCGCATTTGTGATAGGTTCCTGAATGGTATAGAAAGGACTCGCTTTGAAGTTTAGGCGTCCTTCGGTGCATTGCGTCAGTGCTTTTTTCGCAAAGCAAAAGATCTATCGAGAAAGCTCACCTGCTTTGTTCTGTGTTTGCGGAGGCCTCGATGAACCAGATCCATTCGTTGAAGGGCCAGGCGCATAGACAGTGTGGTTTTTGGGCATTTGCGCAGATTGTGCCGAATGGCGATTGTCGGCTCCTGGTAGAGGGGTTCCGTACTGATTGATCGTGTCGAATAATCTGTTGAACGCGCCAGGATCCTCGCTGATGTCGGATATGCCTATTGTGATTCAAGAAGGTCAGATGGTGTCTTTACGCCGAGGTCAGATAGAGAGAAGGTCAATGTGGGACGCTCTCACGTTCGTTGATTCGTGCCTGGAGAGTAGCCTTAACCCCGGAGACGGGAAGGCCCTCGCTTTTGCATATTGACTTGAGATCTGCGTTGAGTAGTTGTTTGACTTTTCTCTGTAGTTGGTCTGATCTATGTCTGAGACTACTGTCCATGATCTTGTTGAGATTGCGTCTCTCAAAGGTAGCTTGTCAAGCTCGACGAAGAGCTTGGTTGGCCAGGTGCACAAGTAGCGGGAGCGGATAGCCAAGGCTGTGATCGAGAACGAGGAAGTGGTGAAGAAATGAAGGCCTAGTAGATTGCGAGAGGGTGCTGTAATAAGCCCAACTATCAGAGCACCTATAGTAGTAGTCGACAGAAGTGAAGCCTAAGAGTGGTGGTATGACCAAGATCTTTCAGTACTAGCTCTCAACGCCAGTGGATGGTTTGTTGCGAGTGGCGTCCAGTTTGTGCCAGATTGTCCTTGTTGCTCAGATATTGAAGTGCTTTGACATGACCGCATGCAAGAGGGCTTCCTGCTCTTTGACCAGTGGCAGAAAGTGAGGAGTGTGTTGCCTAGCCTCGTTCACAAACTGGGAGGTCCTTCTTGGTTGTCGGTTGCATGTCGGACGGGGCCAGCTCCGGCGTGGCCCAACTTGTCAAGAATATTTACACACGATCTCATAACATCTTCATCGTCATTCACGCTCCTCCGTCCTACCCAACCATTCCCCGTCGCTAGAAACCATGGCAAAATCATCGCGAGCCTCTTCAAACAAGCGCAACAGTCAAGCACTGCGGGCCAAAGTCTTTGATCCCGCAGCCGTTGCCAGAGCAGAAAGACTATCAGCAAAACTTCAAGAATTAATCACACAACCCAAGGCTAAAGATGCAGAAGTTATGGACGTTGAGCAGGTTGAGGACGTCGACAAGTCAGATTCGAAGCCAGAAGACGCATTGGTAACAGAAGGTATGCTCAAGAAAAGGTTGCTACAATCTTCCAGCGACTAATGCGGATCGACTCTAGATATGGAGGTAGACGACAGCAGTAAAACGACCAAGACTTCCGCTAGGAAGGCAGGGAAGAAGACAGAGCGCATTCATCAGAACAAAAGAAGGGGCAAATCTCACTCGACCATTGTCTTTCCCAAATTTGACAAGAAGAGGAGATCCTCGCGAGTTCAGAAGTCGAAGTCGAAGAAATGATCTATTTGCATCCTGGATGCGCATATGACGAAAAGGAATTTTAACATCTACGCCTGGCTGGACAAACTAGCGGCTCGAAAGCACTGTACAGGATTAACAGGTCTATCTTGTCGCATACATGATTGGTGCTGTACGGAAACATGTCCCTGGGACGGATACTGGCGTTGCATGATCTGCGAAGGGCAAACGATACCCATGATTTATGATTGCCTCAACGAGATTGGTCGTTCGAGCTCAGACAGTTAGGTTGAGAGAAGTTGCGTTAACGAGACTGGTCGATTGACAAAAGAGGGAAAGACGTGCTATCTCATGATTTAAGGATACTACAAAACCACGCTCGGGCGGTAGATGGAGTCCGCTGTATAGTTGGACGTCCCATCGTCCTGCTCAAATGTCAAGTCGAGCTTCGGATAACGCAGTCAACAAATTCGACAAGGTTTCATAACCATCTTATTGCCGGGATTGAGCTGCAGCACGCTGCTTACAACGAGACTGACCTGAATGAGAACTTGGACAACAATAGATACTGCTTCGATGGCTTGCGTTCGCCGCTAAAAACTTCCGGCAGGGCTCCAGAGTCTCAGTTCTGGACTACCTATATTACACATTATGCTCGGGATATAAATGCAGTGTTCTGTCTCTCCGTCCACGAAACTCTCATCCCAGCACTTTGACTCTTGTTTGCTAGGTCCTCAAAGTCCACGTTGTAGCGGCTGCCCTAATCAGTCCTTTCCCAAGTCACTTCGCTTAACACAGCATCAGCTGGCCTAGCATGAAATACTGCGCTTCTGACCGAATCATGCTTGACATCGAAAAATGTCCAACTCTTTCAAATCTCCTCCTCAATACAAAACCCCCTTCGTACTCTGCATCTCCCCCTCACCCACCCCCATCCTCCTCCCACACGCCATCCTCAGCGCACCCGCCAGCGCCTTAAACGCGCTCTCCGCCCTATGATGATCATTATCTCCCCTCAGCACATCCACATGCATCGTAACCTTGGCCTCCTGCGCAAAGCTCAACAGCCCATGCGTCAACATCTCCGTGCTAAGCTCGCCCACCTTCTCCCTCTCCATGTGCAAATTCACCACCGCAAACGGGCGATTACTCAGATCCACGACCGCCCGACTCAACGCCTCATCCAGCGGCGCATAGCTATGTCCAAAGCGATACAACCCCAGCTGACTCGTTTCCGTGCTCGTCAGCGCCTTATGCACGGCGTTGCCCAAAGTGATGAATATGTCTTCGGTGGTGTGGTGGTCGTCGATGTGCAGGTCGCCTTGGCAGCGCAGCCAGAGGGACCAGCCGGCGTGTTTGGCGAGGGCGTGCAGCATGTGGTCGAGGAAGCCGATGCCGGTATCAATGTCGACGTACTGGGAGGGGGATTCTTGGAAGGCGTGTTTGTTTGTGCGCGAGGCCCAGGGGATGGAGGGGATGGAGTCGAGTTGGCCGCCGTCGATGCAGAGTTTGACTTGGACTTTGGTTTCTTTGGTATCGCGGTTGATTGTGGCGGAGCGAGGAGTGAAGGAGAGGGAGTTTGCGGTTGCCATGGTGGGTGGATGAGGTGTGGGTTTAGCTTTGTAGCGTGATGGTAGGAGGAAAGAGCTGTATGTGTGTCAATTGGAGGTGTTTCAGATTTCGAGGAATGTTTTTGAAACCATTACATAACATGACGTTCCAATGGCATACGGGGTTAGGGCTACCAAGACACGACCATGCGCGCGCGACCTTCTTCAGGTCATCCTAGCACCGTTCTTGGGTAGCACAGTGTAGCTTTGCAAGGGTGGATGTGGTTCTTTTGTCCATAACTATTTAGGCTCACGATAAGCAGGCTTATAAGCGGTCGAAATTCACCCTGAGAGTGATGAAAGCCCCGTCCCTCAATATGGGTAGGCGGCCTGAACTAACTGCTCTATGTTATCAGACGCAGCCAGAGACTCGCCCTTAGTCATCTTGAGTTCTCTTATGTCGTCTTCCAAAACATGACACCCATCTGAGTGAAGGCCAAGCCAGAGACCGGCAGTGCGCACTCCGGAACTTATGCCACAATCGGACCAGTGCCAATTATACCGCTCCGTCTTGAAGCCATGAAATGTTCGGACGGTTCTTTCATAGTCAGCATCTAGACTAATGCGGGTTGCACACCTTTCTCAATTAGCCGGACATCCCTCAGCCTAATTGTGCACTTGACCTTTCAAAGCCGATGGCCTGTGTTACTGCTAGAAAGTGCTAGCGAGTACTGAGCTGTCTGTAGTGCTAAGCGCACAATGGCAACTTTGTCTGCGGACAGACCCGCGTGATGTGCTTATCATTATTACTGTGAAACGCAGAAGTTGCTATCCAGAGAATACGATTCCTTGACACTGGTGTCGATATGGGTTGTCAATCGAAAGGCTTTGTCATGAGCCCTAGCACCAGGTGTAGCCTCTGTTGCAGTGTCGGCAACTTGTCAGCTGAGGTTGAGATCATGTTCGTTATTGATTCAGCCTATCTCATCGACGACTCTTCTTCTTATCCGGCTGCTCTTCCTCATCATCGCTCAACTCTCTATAAATAGTTTTCGGCTGCGTCTCACTCCAAGCATTCGTAAACATCTTGTCCTTGTCAGCCGTTACCGCATACTTCAACAATGCCTCCCGCGGGTCCTCATCACGCATCGAACTCAACGGGATGAATTCCCTGACATGTTTCTCATCGGGCTGACTCTTGGCAAAAGGTGTGCTTGCAGGGATATGAGGTCTTCTTGGATCTCTCGACTTTCCAGAGGCTGTCATGCCGGTGTTAGGGTGACGGGTTACATGTGACGTTCCGCCTGTGGCGTCGCTTGCTATGCCTTGGGATAGGTCCATAGTCAGGTTGGGATCGTCGTCGATGTGTCTGCGTTTGGGAGCCTTTGACATGACGAGCTTGGCTCCGTTGAAGGAGGTGTTAGGGTTGTATAGGATGTGTGTCTCTCCGTTGGCAGATCCAGTTATAATCTGGTTGAGCTTAGGGTGCCATAGAACAGTGATGAGAGGCGAGCCTGGAGTTACTGGCGTTACCAGTTCAGGTCGTAGGGTGGCTGGGTTGAGGATATGGAGATGGCCCGTCTCGGAACCGGTGATGATGTTACTCGAATTCGGCGAAAAGCAGATGTTCGAGGATGGGTAGTGAGCTGAAGTTGAAGGGTGACTGACAACTGTTACAGGTGTCTTGAATTTGCGAGTATCCCAGAGCTTGATAGTATCGTCACCGCCACGAGTGATGACTGTGCGACCGTCAGCACTGATATCGAGTCCACTTGTCCAAGTATCCTTGGTATGTGCATCTCGAATCTCTCCAGCGGGTCGGTTGTATGGACCTTCCCCACTCCACATCGCTAAACTGCCGTCATACGCTGCGCCAACGAGAATGTTAGGACCTCCCTGCAGGGGCGAACCCCACACTACAGCACTCATTCTAGTTCTTCCTGCTGATCCTGCTGCTCGTGATTTGTGTACAATGACCTCTTTCTGCTGTCGGGGATTGTTGACGTCCCAAATACGCAGAGTACTGTCCGTTCCACCAGTGACGCAGAGATCACGATTCGTGGGATGCCATGCGCCGCAGGTCACTTCTGAGATATGCCCTTTCGTGTTGTGCATGTCTCGCAGATACATGTCACCCTTCACAAATGTGGTAACAAGTTCTCCATCCCTACTGAATATTTTGGCTTGTGGCAGAGCTGTTACTACCAATATTGAGCTTGGTGCTATCGGGTTGAAGAGGACTTGGTGGATGGGATGTGTTTCGTTATTCGCCGATGTCTTGGTCACTGTAGGGTCGATTGACTTGAAGGCGCGAATCGTAGTAGGCGTCATGGAAGCAAAGTCGTGGAATTTGAGATTGCAGTCTACAGAGCCAGTGATGAGGCGACCTCCAGAGGGATCAAGTGTAGCTGTGGTGATTGCTCGGTCATGGGTCTTGATAATCATTTCATGCGACACTGGGAACTCGTCCTCTTCATCTTCGTCGTCATCATCGGAATCATCATCAACGTCTTCGTCTTTATCTTCATCTTCCTCCACTTTGATGGCTTTTTCTGTGGTGGCGACATTGCGCTTTGACTGGTCGATCTGAGCTGCGACATTGCTCTTTCTAGCCTGTTTACCAAAGCCAGTGGTGCCCAGGAATTGCTGGAGTGCTTCGTCATCGGGCACATCGTAGTCGGTCATCTTTGTAGCTTTATTAGTCCTTCATCAGCTTTGCAGGCTGATTCTCGAAACTCACCTTGAAGAAGAAGCAAAGATGTAGTCGAGATTCCTTACTCCACGTCAATGAGGATCCGGCGGTAACTCCGAACATGAAACCGCACATTGAAGCAGCAGCAAGGTAAAAATCCATTAACACCAATTATAACTCCACTCACACCACACTCTCGCCCATCACACCCTACGCCATGTCTACCTCCTACGACAACGTCTCCGCCGATTTGGTCTGGGAGCTCACCCGCTCTCAAAATGCCTTCCTCGTGAAGCGCACCCAGGCCGGTGGTGTCCAGTTCTCCAGCGACCCCTTCAACCTCACCAACAAGCACTCGCGCAAGTACGCCGGCTTCGTTAACGACACTGCCATTGGCGTCACCGCCGCTCCTGAGGTAAACTCCAGCACAATCATTGGATTTTGAACACGGCACTAACATTAGATTGCACAGGACTCTGGTATCATTGTCAAGACCAAGAACCCTGAGAACATCAACAAGCCCGCTGAAGCCATTAACGCCACTACCTTCAAGACTACCTACCCCATCCGCAAGACATACACCAAGATTGTTGACGAGACCACCAAGAAGGGCTACCGCAGTGATTTGAGGGCCGAGGCTGTTGCAAGGGCAAGCGCAATCAAGTTCAGCCAGAGGTCGAAGAAGGATCTGCCAGCAAAGAAGCCCAGAGGCTCCAAGAAGGCAGAGAAGAACCAGGAGCAGTAGAGGACGACCACGAAGGAGAAGTCGAGTTTGTATGGAATGATATCATGATGAACTATGCATGGCAAAAAGAAGTGGAAGAAGTCACAGCATGAGAATCACATTGGCAAAAGACACGTCAATTTGATGTTCCAACAAAGATTCGCATTCATCAGCCAATGTTCAATCCTGTTTTACTCAGACCACGCATACTGCCGAACAATCGATCGCTCCCTGCTTTGAGTTTCGCCTCCATGCTCAAGTCATTGCTGTTTCTATTTGTATGTCCACCAGCTATGCCGGCCATGGCACCCTGCTGTTTCTGCTGAACAGGCTCGAGGCCGTCTCGTCCTTTCTCTACCTTTTCCAGTAGTTCTGCACCATTCTGCGGATTCACTGCATTGTACTTCTTGTTGCGCTGTGAGATGTCGTAAAACTCCATTGGATCTTGTGTTGACATGAGTGCCAGAGTCTGTGTCAATTCTTGCAAAGTTTTTTGCAAAGTGGTGGCGCGAGCTGCGGTGGCAGCACTAACATTGGAGTTGTTGCCAGATGATGTGCCTGCAAGAGCAAAAGCCATGGAGAAGGGGCGAGCAGGAGATAAAGTGGCATTGTCCGAGTTTTGTTCAGCTTCTGGAAGAGCGATAGTGGAGATGTAGGAATCCAGATGCTTGACGTCGAGATTGAGAGTGTGTAGGGCTGCCGGGCTAATAGATGTGACGGTGCGATCGAGTGGAAGGGCCTGGGATAATGTCAGAATCAGTGAGTCTTGAAGGATCGTTCAAAGCAAATACCAAAATGTTTGACGAAGCGTGAATAAGAGCATCAAGGTAGATGATCTCCTTCATCTGGTCAGGTAGACCAAGCAGCACGGATCCCATGATATTGGATAGATAGGCGGTCAATTCAGTCATATAATTGCTTGGTGCTTCGTTCTTCCTTGTGGCAGACCTGACTTGGTTAGCTCATCATCCTCGAACCCAAAACATGCAAAATTCAACGTACCAATCATATTCTGAAGTCTCTACCAAGTCATCAATTTTGGAGTTGACAAGTTTAAAGATACGCTTTTCTGCAGTCAACTTTCCATTCTCGAATTGTGATGTTGCATTCAGTACGACTGGTCCACCTTTCGGTCGTGATGACCGTGCTTCTGTCAAATCCTTCTGAAGGTGCAGACTCATTTGCTGGAAGTACTCAAAGTTCGTCATGATTTGCACTATCTGGCCAGGATACTGAGAGCTGAGAAGGCCTACAAGAGGTTTGCAGACGTTCTCACATAGCATTTGGTCAAGAGACTACAACGAAATCAGCACCTCAAAGAGTCGCAAGGCAGTGTTCTGGGACTTACATCACGTATCGCATCATCCACTGCACTGGACCTTTGCAGGTAGTCATCCGGTCCCGAATACACTTGACTCAAGAAGTTGCGGATATCGATGCAGCACATCGGGTACATCTGAGAGAATGGCAGAACACAAGGAAAAACCATATCGCTGCGTTCCTTGTCCGGCACGTACCAGCCAACCTCAATGATCTTGTCATATTCCTCAATGTTATTGATTGGCATTGGCATATAGTCGTCAGAATCCACAATCTCAGCAAAGTCCTCTGAAGTACGCTTGCTGAGCACCTTCACGTGTTTTTGATAGATGTTCATCAGGAGTGCGCTCAAAGAGCTTGAGGTGAAGTTCCAGGTTTGCATGGTTTGAATGAATAAAGCCACAACACTAGTGACTCTCAAAAGTACATCTGGGTCGTCAACAGTAGCAACGGCGTTCGAGATGAGGGTTGCAGAGTTTTGGCACATTGCGTCCCACAGCTCTTCCACATCTGTTGAAGCTCTGAAATTGTTGGTGCGTTTGGTGATTGCATTTTCGACAATAGTAAAACCGGTGATGCTCTCTAGCAGAGTTCTGAGCTCTATGCAATCTTCGTCCGTAACTTTGAGCACTGCCGGTATAATGAGATCTTTTTGACGTCGTCTTGTTGAAGCAAACTCAGTCCTAAATGTGTCGACCTTGCCCAATGCATCGTGGATGTGCAAGCATTCAAAAAGAGGCGTAAAGTCGACGTTGACTTGTGCCTCCTCGTTATTTAGTACATCGTACTCTTCCGTCTCATCCGCGACAAGCTCGATTGCAGAATTGAGCTTGAAGCTTCCGAGGTATTCGTCCTTAGCCATGCGCTCCTTCTGCCTTAGCCGTCTTTGCTCTGTGTGGAAGAATGCTACCTCGCCTATGTACTGGGACACATCGCGAATGTGATAGAGCCAGGTATTCAGGTCGGACAGGACTGCCTCGGCAATCATTTTCTGTGTGGCGGGAACGGACTTCTCAATGAGGTCACCAATCTTGTAGCGAACAGCCTCACGAGCCTGCAGGGTGGCTTGCAGCTCGTCCAGTGTTCGTAACGCAGCATAATGATTTTGCTTGGCCACTAGATCATGTACCTGGTTCGACAGACGTAGAACTTCCAAGCACTCCTTCAATGCCTCGGACGAATCGTCAATATTCTGACGGACATTGCGCGAGTCGACAAGATTCTTCTTTTGAGCCGCTAGATTGTCTGTACTGGTTTGGTAAGATTGCACGAGGCTAAGAATGTCGTTGCCCAAGTTGGTACATCCCTGCCTAGCATGGTCAAGATGTGTTACAGAATTCACGAATTCCTGGTGGTTATTTGTGCAAATGTCTTCAATATCAGCATCACGCTCCGAAGAGATCTTAGTCAGAGAATGCACGAGATCAGTATGATCCGAGAGTTTCAAGGACTCAATCAAGTGCTCCAGAAAGTCATGCCCCGACGAGGATGTGACAATCTAAGATAGGCAGTCAGACTTCCGTCATTGGCAAATAAGTTCCAGCACGTACCTGGCGCACAGCAGCACTACCGTCAGGGATCTCAATTCGCACAGGCATTATGATATCATGATGTCTCAGACCAGAAAAAAGAGGACTGCTACGCGTAGTACTATGCATACGACCTTGTCTTGGCGTTGTTGTTGTAGACGTCCGTCGTTCGTTGGGTCTGCTAACCCTAAAGATCCACTTTCTTGCATTGGGAAGGAGCTCCTGAATCAAAATTGCAAATGTCACTTGGGTTATAAAGACTGCTGCATTGAAAGTGATAAGGTGGATTTTTTAAGCTACGAGACCATGAGACTACGAGACTACGAAGGGCGAAAAGGAGTCGACTGTGGTATACCGGATGAGATAATTGCAGAGGACATAGTTGGGTGCATGCAGCTCAATCATTTTTGGACAGTATCAGAGCCATACTGAAGCAAAGACATCAGATCAGATCCTCCATGTAGAGCCTAGACTCTTAAGAATAGTACACCTCGCTTCTTGAACGGATGAGCGCTGTCTTGATCCTCTGTCCTGATGTCTGCTGTGTATGGTTGATACAAGACGCGTTGCCCACAGCATAAGATCTTGAGTAAAAAATCAACGCGAAACTTGCGCCAAGACTCGTGATATTAACCCGTTGAAAAGGCTGGCGACGGCCACGATCGGATGACGTGTGGCACCCTGAAATTAGAAGCGTGATTTGTTTGTGTATGGTGCTTCAACGTTCTCCATCACCCAGCCATGCTCAATAGCCATGCTCAAGATCTTGAGCGCCGACCTTGAGATGAGAATTGCCGTCTGAACGTTGACAATACGAGCTTGAGATGAGGTGCTGCAAACCAATGAGAGGTCAGGCAGGCGGCGTACCAATGTCAGCCTGACGGCCATGAAAATCCTGCCTCTGTGGGTTTGCAGACATATGTCTTGTAATCCCTAAAATTCGATCAGTCTTGCTATCTTGCCATTGCCACCTCGATACTCGTTGTTGGGTCGAGTACAATGCTCAAGAGCTTGTGCTGGAGATCCTGTTCATCTATGGCTGGGACTTGGTAGTAATGACGAATGCTATTGTCCGCTGATTGAGCAGAGCAGGCTGACCGTTTTCCTGCCTCCAAGTATTTGTCAGTAATCTGTGACAATTCTGAAACCTAGCGTACTATCCCCACTTTACCTCACCGCCATCTCGAAATAGCGGTGAAGAAGCTTCACCACCTCCTCACAAACCCCTTTCTCGTTGCTGTTCTTTCGTCTCTCTCTCCTTTCTTGCCTTCGTCTTCCTCGTCTTCTTCTCTCATTGACCTTTCTCTTCTCTTTACGCCTTCAGCAACCTCGTCACTTACCTCTACGACGTCTGCTCTTTATTGTACACGCTTTCCTGCTTGGATCTCTTTCTCTTGGTCAATCTCGATCTCGATCAAGACAAGCATCTTGGGCTCATTCATTTACTCAACAACTTCTTCACCACTTCTTGGTCAGGTTTTGGCTTCTCTTTGCCTACTCAGCTCGAGACTATACCTGAAACGCAGTCTTCAACGAAATGTCTTCAGCCAGCAAGATGTCTTCGGCTTCAGGAACCCAGACACCTCAGTCTCGTGAACACTCCGAGAGGACTGCCAGCACAGACTTCTCACCTGAAGTCCTCCGTTTCAAGCATTTGTCCGTTTCTTCTGATCCTTTCACTTCCGCTCCTCTCTCTCCAGAAGCGAGGCCATTTGAACCTGGCCCAGTCAAGAGGTTTCTGCCCACCGACTCTCAAGCATTTGAAACAATCAGCGACATTATCCGCAAATGCCCACTTCCTGATCCATACGTTGACCTTAGACTCCGTATGCACCACGGGAACACCTTTGCTCAGATGCGAAGTGGGGAGCCCTTGACCTGTTTCGTCTGGGCTTCTGGCGAGCAACACATCTCCTCGTACTACGCTGGCGGCGAGTTCAGCTGGGTCAGTCGAGTCGAACAGCACCCTGTGAGCATTAAGCTAACAAGACCTTACAGGCCTTACGGCTGCCATCCTATGTGGCAATTCAATCACGTAGCCACGGACAAGAAGTATTCATCTACTATCGTGATGTCCGTGATGCTGAACACGCGGTCCACAATCTTCGCGTGCAAGGCAATCATCAGCTCGACCCACCTCGCGTCAGCCTCAACGTGTTGTGCGTCTCAGTCGAGCAGTACTGTCGAGCTACTCAAGACACACCAGAGCAAGTCAGACCCATCGACTTGGGCAGGACATTCGTGACTGGCCATGATGGGCAGGTGCTCATTCAAGCAAGCATCCAAGACATGAATAACGCTGGTCCCAAGGGCTTGTCGAGCCCTCGTCTTCGTGCCTGGATTCAGGACAGAGTCAAGGAGGTCACAGAGTCCTTTGGTGATATCAAAGCTATTCAGCTCGTCCCGGGTGAGTTTCACCCTTTGTGCAACAGCAGCAAGGCAGCTGACCTATTACTCACAGCCAATAACATAAACAATCCAAATATTGCCATGTTCCACATCGAGTTTTTCGACCCTACCCGAGCAGATACCATTATCGACTTCTTCTACCGTTTTCGGGATGGATGGGAATGGAGAGTAAGCACTCATGTCCAGAAATTGAATTGGGCTGGCTGACATTTTATTGCAGGGTATCAAATTTTGGGGTGTCTTCTTTTCCGAGGATGCCTTTTGGAAGCCTGCTGCACCAAGGACCGATGGCCACAATGAGCCCTACAACATGCTCTCTTCTTTTCGTCGTCGGTGGTGGGGTGACAACAACTTCGCCGCTGAAGCAGATGCTGTTCTCCACGACTCATCACCATCCTCCACTCGTTCTTCCAACATTGGAATCATCGGTCAAAACAGGCCTTCATCTGTTGATCTGATGAGCAACAGCAGCTTCCGTGGCCGCCGCAGCCATGACTACGATCTGAGCCCACTTGGAGGACAAAGGCGGGAGAATAAGAACACTGTCAGTGTCGAGAAGATCCGAGCTGGTCTCGACGTTCGCACCACGATCATGCTGAGGAACATTCCGAACCGCATCGACCAGGCCATGCTCAAGTCGATTGTCGACCAGACTTCGCATGGCAAGTATGACTTCATGTACCTACGAATCGGTAAGCAGACCTATCGTACTTGTTGTGAAGTATATATAGCTAATCAGCCTCAGACTTTACGAACAACTGCAAGTATGTTATTGGTCCTGCTCCGCTACCAAGATGCTCTTACTGATTACCTGACAAAGCGTTGGTTATGCGTTCATCAATTTCCAGCTTGTGAGTGTTCATTCGCCCACAGTATTAGTGTCTGGAACGTCACTAATCAACACATAGCCGGAAGAAATTGTCCCCGTATGTCTTTGACATCTGAGCTTCTCTTTGCGAAAAGCAATCGCTAACGACTTTCCAGTTCACCATGGCCATGGTCGGACAGAAGTGGTAAGCTATCCACATGCAGGAAGACTCAAGCTGCCTGCTAACACTGTGTAGGGCCAACAGTGACAAGGTTGCCGAAGTCTCCTATGCTAGTAAGAAGGGTTGAGATGTTCTGTATCTGAGTGATGCTAACAACTCCCAAGCTATGCAAGGACGCGAGACTCTTGTACAGAAGTTTCGCAACTCCTCTGGTACATTCCACGAATTCGTATCATCCACATCGTTGCTGACTACTCTGCTAGTGATGAGCGAAGCTGAGTCTTCGCGCCCTAAGCTCTTCTACACCAGAGATCATCCTCTTGCCGGTGAAGAGGAACCATTTCCTTCTCCTGATAACTTGTTCAAATTGGCACGCAGCAATCAGAATGCTGCTCACATTGGTATGGATGTTCAAGTCAAGGATACTCACAGCACACAGCTAATTGTTGATCAGGTCTCTTCAGCCCCGGTCGTGGTGGGGCTTCTTTTGGCGGCTTCGATCGTCACCGTCGTGGACAATACGACCGCGGAACCTCTTTTGCTGACATGGAAGAACTTGTTGCGGAGAACCGGTATGTCAACGTCTTTAATCGCGTATACCAAGCTCTTTCCTAACCAATCTTTGGACAGCTATCTCCGTACAGTTGCTGGTCTTCGTCGCACTCGTGGTGGGATGAACGGTGGCGTGAACGATCGCATGGGCGGTGGTATGGTCCCAGTGCCTATGTACTGAAGCCTGCTTCCTCGAGCACGCTTTTGGCAAACGTCTTGCAAAACTCGATATGTTGGTGAATGTTCAGGATGAGATCGCTTTTGCATGGAAGGAACGAGCCTGACTGTCAGGTTGTTGGGTTTTCGTTATGGTATCTTGAGTCTTTTGACTTTTGCTTTCAGGCTGGCTGTAAATGGATGGGGAAAGTTGGGAATAGTCCGCTGGAGGACATGCTGGGCCAGCAAGTATACAGGCCAAGTATACAGGAGTATTGATGATCGCTTTCGGGGTATATATTGGCGAAGGATCTAGCTTGGTTGCTCGTAGCTTTCAGTGTTTAACTGGCCATATTCAAAAAGCATAAGCTTTGTTTTCCATGGTCTTATTGTCGTGTTACTTCTCTTCAGTGCCTTTGTTGAAGTTGATGAGGTGAGTATGGGATTTGCTTGGCGTCCGGTTCCAGCTCCGGCACTTTTTCAAGAGCATATTCACCATAAACAACAAGCTAAAGTCAGGCCTTTTCTTTTGTCGCGATTTATTGTCAGGCTTCATGCTCTTCTCCGTGAATGCTCTCCACATAAATGGCAGTGACCCGTGATTTTGTGCTTAGCTCTTTCTTTTGTGAGGCGAACGTTTTTTCCAAAGACAACTCTCTACAATAACAATGTCACTACTTTCACGCGCTATTGTGCTGGTGACAGCCAATGTGCTACTTTTGCTCGCTTGCGTGATTTTCGCGTCTGGATTCTTTCCATACAAACCATTCCTGCCTGGACTAGCAGAATACAACACTGCTGAATATGGCTCTCCTCCAGCTGCGCCTTTTAACAAAGTGGTATTCATGGTGGTTGATGCACTGAGAAGGTACTGCTGGTTAGGCCCTTTCGACGTTGTTTGTTTACTGATGCGTCATAGCGACTTTGTTTTCGGTAGCGAGTCTGGCTTTTCATTCACTCAAGGGTAGCTATATGTGGCCTTCCTCATCAAGCAAACCCAGCTGAGCATCCTAGGCTCATCCGCAATGGCTACGCCTTACCGTTTACTGCTCATGCAACTGCACCTACCGTCACAATGCCTCGTGTCAAAGCCATAACCACAGGCTCAATACCCTCCTTCCTCGACATGATCCTCAACTTTGCTGAATCTGACACAACGTCAAGTCTGGCACACCAGGATACCTGGCTTGCACAAATGAAGGCCAAGAAGGGTGGCAAGCTTATCATGTATGGTGACGATACATGGCTCAAGCTTTTCCCGGACGTCTTTGACCGGGCAGACGGCACTTCGAGCTTTTTCGTTTCGGTGTGTTTTAGGAGGAAACTGCATGAGTTACTGTATTAAGATGTGAATAGGATTTTACAGAAGTTGATAACAACGTTACCAGGCATGTTCCTGATGAGCTGAAGAAGGAGGATTGGACTGTCATGATAATGCATTACCTGGGTATGGACCACATCGGACACAAATCTGGACCTCGAAGGCGAGTTTTGAACCACGCGACAGTGTACCTAGTTTTGCTGACGACTTGCAGCGTCAACATGCTTCCCAAGCAGCGAGAAATGGATGGTATTGTGGAGAAGGTTTACAATGCTATCGACACATCCCAACATCTCTCCTCTACCCTGTTCGTGCTTTGTGGCGATCATGGTATGAACGAGGGTGGTAATCATGGCGGCTCGGCACCAGGCGAGACTTCACCAGCTCTTGTCTTCCTGTCGCCCAAATTCAGTAGAATCTCCAAAGGCTTACCCAGCCCGATCAAAGCCAAAGATGAATTTGAGTATTATACGAAGATTGAACAATCAGATATCGCACCGACTTTGGCAGGTCTACTTGGCTTCCCGATTCCTCTGAACAACCTGGGTGTCTTCATTGCACAATTCCTTCCGTTATGGTCTACTGGTACGCACAGCTTTACGCAATTAATCCTGGGATATTTACTGATAAGTATCATAGATCGTGATCGTATACACATTCTTCTACAGAATGCGGCGCAGATGCTTCAAATTGCAAAAGCCACCTTCCCCCATCCTTTCTGGGAGGATCCGAAAGCAGACATACATTGTAGAGGCTCGTTAAGCAGTGCCGATAAGCTGGCTTGTGCTTGGCGTGAGGTGAACAGCACCTTGCGTGCCAGCAGATCTGCCGAACCACCTGCAGAAATGATCATGCCGTTCTTAGTCTACGTATGTCCTTGACAATGAGACATACTTTACAAGTGGAAACCGCTAACCTTTGTTTGATTAGTTCTGTAAAACCGCTCAAGAACTGCTCAGTAGCACGGCGAGCAATTACAATCTACCACATATGTTCTTGGGACTTGCTCTAGCTGGCAGCAGTGCTGTACTTTCATTATACAATGCTGCGCCCTTGTTTGCCAAGACGTCGATGTCGAGTAACCTAGCTTTTACAATTGTCAACATAGGGTACGGTGTGATGATGTTCGCAAGCAGCTACGTGGAAGAAGAGCAACAATTCTGGTACTGGGCATGTTCAGGGTGGTTTATGCTTTTAGTGATCAAAGGGTAGGATCATGTAATGATTGCAAGTACAACGTTCCAACTAACCTCATTCGACAGAAAAAGTAAGATCGGGAAGTTGAGCACAATGACAACCTCACTACTGCCACTACTATCGCTGCGCCTCCTCCGACGCTGGAATCAGAGCGGCCAGAAGTTTGCAGGCGCCCCAGACATTGCCTCTTTCTTTCGAAAGGACTCTTCGTCAGCCTTGCTATTGTGGACCCTTGTCCTGTTGACATACCTCTACCTCTTCATCCGCATCCTCAGCTCCTTCCGCCAAACAGATCTCGACAACATCATTGGCCGTCTGTGGGCTGCTGTCATCTGTGCAGGGAGCCTAGCTTTCAAAGTCGCGTTCACCTGGAATGACGAGCCAGAACTTGTGGAACGATTGGTGGCAGTCATACCTGCGGCAGGTCAAAGACGAGTAATGTCGCTCATGCTGCTTGACTTGGTGTTTGCTGCAAGGATGGTGTATTTGTGCATTGGCGTGGCAGTCGTGTATGTTGTCCTGTTGTATATCAGTGGGGCAGGGCAGGTGATGAAGGGTGAGTTCTGCTGGGAGAATGGCTAGTGTTTTCTTTACTAACGATCTTACCTCCAGCCCGTCAGACGCAGCGCCTATCCTCTACCATCCTTCCCCTTCTTACCACGGCTCTTCTTCTCCAAACCAGGTTAACCAACATCCCGACCTTCCTACTCCTCGAACTGCTTCGCGTCACCGTTCTGTCACCAAATGTGCACTCTAATTCAACAAGCAATCCTCCATCATCGCTTGTTACCACAACGCTCAGTGTACTGCTCCTCACGCATTCTGCATACTTTGCCAACGGCGGCACAAATACCATCTCCAGCCTCGACCTCTCCCTGGCCTACAATGGTATTGCATCCTTCAACGCGCCTTTAGTTGGCCTCCTACTATTCATTGGAAATTGGGCCGGGCCGATATACTTTGCGATTGCTGGTTTAGATGGAGTCTTATCGAAAGTATCGCCCTCAACATCATCATCATCATCATCATCATCATCAAAGCTTTCATCCGCCACGACCAAGAAAGAGGCAAATACAAGCACATATACAAGTACAGATACAGAAAACATGCACATGCACATATCGTCAAAATGGGACATTTATACATCGTACATCACGCTACTGACACTCTTTCTGGCAGCCGCAACGCTCAGCACGATGGCGGCGTGCAGTGTTTTGAGGACGCATTTGTTTGTGTGGACCGTGTTCAGTCCGAAATTTTTATACACGGTCGCTTGGCTGGTTGGGTGGCATTTGGGTGTCAATGTAGTGGTGGGAGGCGCTTTGACTGCGCTGAGCTAGGCTTTGGAAACAGGGGTTGAGATCGTTGACTTTGTTGCTCAGCATTGGCTGGATGAGACTGCAGATTTGGTATGGAGAGAAGCTGATAGACTATAGATAGGCGCTACCTTGGTATGGCGGTCTTGCAAAGGAAATCCCAAAAAATTGCAGGAAGTGGCTGTCGCTCCTTCTGCATCTGATACCATCATCAGTACCATTCGCCTCTTTGAGTGTCACGATATTCTCGTTCAGACCAGCGCTGGTTTGATTCGCATCGGGGTGTCGAGATGACCTTCTGCTTGCTCTCGCAGTATCTTTTTGGCGCAACAATCATCGCTTGTATGCAACCATAATTGGAATATTCGAGTTCCGTCAGTGCCTCCCTCCCATGACCAACCTGATTACTTCCACCAACACACCCAAACCAGTTCAATATCAAAACCATCTCACTTGTCGTGAAACATTACAAAATCGCCCTTAACCCCTCACGATCCACCACCACTCAGACCCCACCTATATCTTTGCCTTACCTCTACCCGCTCCTCCTCCACCACTCACACCAACCTCCTCACCATCGCCCTCCACCCCAGCAACAACCAACCTCTCAACCCCCCTCCTCACATTTTCCGGCACAAACCCAATACCCTTGCCCGTCACTTTACTCACAAAAACATGCACCATCCTCCCTATTGCCCTCGGCTTGTCGTCGTTCTCGCCAAAAACAGCACATTCCCAGATGACGCGCCCTTTTTCGCCGAAGCTGATGAGGCGGGCGCCGACGGAGACGACTTCGGGAAATTTAACTGGTGGCTAGAGGGTTGGGAGGGTGGTTAGTATGGTGTGATTGGGGATTTGTTTTGGAAGTGGTTGGAGATGGGGAGAGGACGATGGGTGGTTGCGTGCTGATGCTGTGGTTTTGGGGATGATATGGGACCGGGTGATATTGGGGGAGGAATGCGGCTTGCGCCCACATAACCAAATCTCACAGCAATCTTCTGCTCTTCGCTCACATGACCCTACTTTCCACACCTCCAACCAAACGCAACCTCAACCTCCACACCACCACAACACCCTCCCCCTTCTCTCCCCTCCCGCACTTCACTCAATTCATATTATGTTACCTTCAACGCACCACACCTTTCCCCCCCTCCCATACTTCCTAAGAAAGAACATAAAAAAGAACTCACACCCAGATAAACAACCTCACTCCCCGCAATAAACCCTCTGTTCTCCGCCTCCGCCGGATCATAGCCACACTCCGTAACATAATATGAATTGATGATAGAGTCAAACAGATGCTGATATATAGCGTTATTCAAATGGGCGTAGGTGTCGTTGTCGAGCCAGCGTGTGCGGTAATCGAGTGTGTGTGGGTAGTGGTGTGGGCGGCGGGTGCGAAGGATTGTGGGGAGTGGGAGGGGCATTTTGGGGATTTGAAGAGTGAGATGATGGAAATATAAACAGGGGGAAGCAAGGGAAGTGGTATGAAGGGTATGAAGCAGATGGACGTGTTTTAGGTGAGTTTCAGATATGGAAAGAAAGCCGAGGCACGAAATCGGTGGAATGGGCACCGAACTCATTATTGTCTGTACTGTACGATGGTGTTCCAACAAGACGACGAGAAGCAGAGGCTCATGTAGTTCTAATGTTTCCATTTCATTTCATTTGATACTCAGACTATCTATCAATCGCCTCATTACAAGCTCAACAGAGAGGAGCGGCGACCTTCCCTATATCCATCCCATGATGCATCCCTCTCAAACGCCTTTGCTGAGGTTCTTGATACCTGCATCCCCAATACTTACCATACAATTGAAAACAATAAAAGGACATTTTAATCCTGTACCAGATAAGACACCATCATACCGTTCGTGAACAATGCTCATACCCTATCCAACGAGCATCGACGACATCATGAGTGGTAACGAAGAATATGAATGCAAGGAGAAATCAAACCAAGTAACATCAACTCAAACGACAACACTAAAAGTCCTCGTTGAAGTCAAAGTCACCAGTCTTCACAATCTCCTTTGCCACCTCACCCTCAGCAAGCACCTTCTGGTTCTTCTGCAAACTCGTACTCTGCATGACACCAGCCTTCTGGTAGTCACCTACCCTCTTCTCGAAGAAGTTGGTCTTGCCAGCCAATGAGATGTTCTCCATGAAGTCGAAGGGGTTGGTAGCGTTGTATACCTTGCGGCCACCAAGAGCGAGTAGTAGACGGTCAGCGCAGAACTCAATGTACTGTCTCATCAAGCCAGCGTTCATGCCGAGCAGAGCACATGGCAGAGCGTCGCTTAGAAATTCTTGCTCAATGGTGACAGCTTCGGTGATGATCTGCTCAACGGCTTCGATGCTGGGACGGTTGTTGAGGTGTGAGAAGAGAAGGCAGGCGAAGTCGGTGTGCATGCCCTCGTCGCGGGAGATGAGCTCGTTGGAGAAGGTGAGACCAGGCATGAGACCACGCTTCTTCAGCCAGAAGATGGAGGCAAAGGCACCGGAGAAGAAGATACCCTCGACAGCAGCAAAGGCAACAAGGCGGAGAGCAAATGTGGAGGACTCATCCGAGATCCAACGAAGAGCCCAGTCGGCCTTGCGGCGGATACAAGGGACTGAGTTGAAGGTCAGCAGGATACTTTATGGTAGGACGAAAGACATGACGACTTACTGGTGTCAATAGCGTCGAAAAGGTATTTCCTCTGAGCAGAGTCTGAGATGTATGTGTCGATGAGTAGAGAGTATGTTTCCGAGTGAATGTTCTCCATCATGATCTGGAAACCGTAGAAGCATCGTGCCTCTGGGATCTGAACTTCTGAGCTGAACCTCTCGACCAAGTTCTCGTTGACGATGCCATCTGATGCAGCGAAGAAAGCAAGGACGTGTGAGATAAAGAAGCGCTCGTCGTTGTTCAACTTGTTGTTCCAGTCATGAAGATCCTTTGACAGATCAATCTCCTCAGCAGTCCAGAAAGAGGCTTCAGCCTTCTTGTACATTTGCCAGATCTACAAAGTATATAGTCAGTCAACATGATCTTCAACCTTCTTACCAGCTTCGCGTCTAACGCGTGATGGACGCGTCGAATCACGTACCTCGTGGAACTTGATAGGAAAGAGGACGAAGCGGTTGGGGTTCTCCTTGAGAATGGGCTCTTCGTCGTCTGCGGTATCCTTCTTGTCTAAAACCTCGCTGGCAATTGGTGGAAGCTCAGGCAGGCCAACCAGCGGCACCGCTTTGAGTTCACCATTGCTCTGTGTCGTCGGGCTGCTGAAGTCAATCTTCTTCACTGGCGACTCCATCTTGAGGTTCTCGAGAGCACTGGCAGCCTACATTGTAGATTATTCGTCAGTATAGCTTCCCAAGTAGTAAACGCAGCTGCCGTGGCAACGTTGACCCACCTGCTTCGAGGGTGTGGACTGTATGGGTGCAGTAGCAGCCTCCATTGTGTATATGTGAGTGTTGTGAGGTAAGGAGGAGGTGAATCGAAGAAGAGTAGTAACTGGCAGAAGATGAGAATGAGTGATGTGTGATAGTGAGAAGAAGAGATGGGGATTTGGTCGGTTATAAAATATGACGAAGAGGAAGAAATAACCCTAAGACGCGTTTCTCGCGTTTTCTCGTGTCTGTGCCAACCAGGCACTCCACTTCGAAGAAGCGCCAATGCCCTACAGCCTAGATCGTCTATGCATTCTCCGTGAAAGCTCATGCTCGCTGCATAGTCACGAGAAGTATCAGATTGTATAGGTACAGATATTGCTATATGGTAGCAGTCATAAAATTATATTACACTGCGTCCTCCCTATCGAAAGATATTGAAGCATTGTTCGTTCATTATGTCACATCGTTCAACGAGCGCCTCGCGTGCCCGCTCTGCTGGCTGTCTGACTAGCTGAACTCACTTCTTCGTCTGTTAGTAAACTGCCAGCAGCACTATATCTCCTAACTGAGCCAGAGCTTCCATTATCACTGTCACTCTCTCGAGCATCCCTCCTCTCCTGGCGCAGCTGGTGTATTGTGTTGACTTGGTTAGCCATTTGATCTCGCCATGCATCTCGAGACCAGTATGTAGCAGTGTCTGTTCGCTTCAGATCCTGCGTTCGGGACGAGGAAGTGTATGGGTTGTGTCCAGCAGGTGATGAGCGAGGTTGTGGTTCTTCATCTGCAGAATTGAATGTTTCGTCATCAGAATCATCATCATTAATCGGAATAGGCTGAGTACGTCGTGAGGGTTGTCGCACTGGTGGTGCGTTTTCATTACCATTATTGCGTCCCGTTCCGTTCTGGCGATAGGCAGGTAGCGATGGAGGCGACGGCACCTTTTCTTGTACGACAGGCTGCAAAGGCCAAGTCGTAGACTTGGGTAGGCTCTTCAGCCCATCTGGACCAACAGGTAAGGGTTGCTTGAAGTGCTCTAGAGAAGGACTGTCGCTTCTGATACTACTGCTTCGTCCATTAATCAAACTACTAGGCCTCGTCTTATCAAAACTGGACTTGCTGCTGCTTCTTCCAAGTCCAATGTTCTGACGCCAGCTGAGCACTCGATCGCTCGGGTTCTGTGTGCCTGTCGAATCTTTCCTGTTACTGCGGAAACTGCTGTGTGTGGCGAGAGATGAGCGACGACCAAGACGTTTTGAGAAGATCGACGCTGTTTCCAGAGCTCGTTGGCGTTGTCGCCATGCACAATCTTGTCTGAACACTTTGACGACACCGTCCGAGGATCCTGTGACTATGATATTGCCTCCACGGTGCATGGAACGGGTTGTATAAGCCGCAGAGGGTATGTCTGGCTTCCTGGTTACCATCGGACTATCGCCTGCTGCTGAAGACATGGACGGACTCCTCCTCCTTGGTGCATCGTCACCAACACGCCACGAAGCGGCAGACTCGGAAGCCTCTTCTTCAGTCCTGCTGAGAAGTGTAACATGTGGTGGATTGCACAGGTCGAAGACTGGATCACCAGAGCCTGCCAGGCGTTGTCTTGCAGGCATAGGAGCGAATGCCGTGACAGTTGTGGCGGTATTGTTCGCCTCGAAGAATTCTAGCAATCTCGAATCACGTTCAAGCCAATCGACTGACCAGATAAAGACCTTGCCATCTTCACTTCCACAGACAATGTACTTTGCGTCATTACTAAAACGAGCCTGAATCTGGCTTGATGTATTTATGGCTCCCCTGAACTTCTGCTCCAAACTCTTGTCGCGCAAGTTGTATAGTCGTATGCGTGAATCATTACTCGTGACCAGCATCTTCACATCGCCATTCGAGTTCTCAGGAGGTACTGTGATTGTCTGGATACCAGTGATCTTGCTACCTTTGGCATTCTTGCCGTGCGTGGAACGAACATGTATCGATGTGCTGTATTTCAGACCTTCAGTATCGTAGAAAAAGCAATGACCAGAGAGGCATCCTGCAATTGCTTGTTTGCCATCAGGAGTAAACGCGACTGCTGTGATCATTTCCGCAACTGAGACCCAATATGCTACGCTTTTGTCTGGGATTGACCATAACCGCAGTTTCGAGTCTAGGCTTCCAGCAAGAAAAAATCTATCATCTTTGGGGTGGAAACGAACAGACGTAACGACATCACTATGCTTGAAGGTACAGAGGCACTCCGAGCGAGAGATATGCCACAGCTTGACAGTCTTATCCATTGATGTAGAAATCAAGAAATTGTTCTTACTCCAACAAAGGTCCAATATCGGACCAGTATGGCCCTCGAAGACCTGTACCGTCCTCTGACGAAAAACAGGCGCATTCAGTCTCGTGTTGACTCCTTCTGTGCCGTTGTCCTCGTCTCGCTCGTGCTGTTGACGATCATCTGGAGAGGACAAAACAGCCCATACCTTTACCACTTTATCCTGACCTCCAGAAGCGAGGTATCTTCCATCATTACTGAATGACGTTGCCCAAATAGCTTCATCGTCAACAGCGCGCTTCTTTCTTAGCTTCCTGGGACTCGAGCTGAAAGTCGTGATCGATCGGCTGAGCGTTGGAGTCGCAGGAAGTGTTTCGTCGTGTAACTCTTGGGCAAGAAACATGCGATTGAACTCCTTTTCTTTCTTTCCAGTTGATCTGACCTTGATGTACGCTGGTGGCTGAGGATGTCTTGGGTTATAGCTGATATTGTCTACAGCCGAACAAAACACTTCTGCCTCTGCGCCTTCGGGTCTTTCGTCTGCCAAAGAAGTAGCATCGTCAACGATATCCGCAAAGTCCTTCTTGTTACTCTTGCCTATGATGCGACCGAGGAACTTCACCCCCTTCTTGATGACAGCAACGGGCTCTTCATTTGGCGTTGTTTGAGGTTGTAGCGATGAACGCGCGGAGGCAGTGGTATCGCGAGAAGCGATTTGTGAGAGTTTCGACGTGTCGGAGTGTGTGCGGTTGAAGGTCGGCGGGCTAAGGACACTCGTCCTTCTGTTGATGTATTGCGAGAGAGGATCTAAGCCAAGACTAGCTCCAGGTGAAGTGCTGGTGCGCAAGGGAGCTCCGGGGCGGTTCGCGTCGTTTGAGGGGCTACGATAATGACCGACGGTAGGACTAGGTATTGACATGCGCGGAGATGTGCTAGGTCTTCTGTCTATGCTTGGTCGAATCTTCCTCTCTTCTTGTACAGCTATAGGAGGTATAGCGCCATTATGATCTTGCGCCTCAGTCACCTTGATTGCTGGTGCTGGCTCGGACATGTCGCTCCCGGTCTCATGTAGCTTGCTCACTTCGTGAGGGTGCTAGGAATATGACGATGTCTTCAACAATTGGATGGCCGGCGGGGTTGGGACTAAGTGAATGTACATTAGACGACTATGTCAAAGAATGAAGACCATGGTGAAGTAATGGGTAGTAAGACATGATGGTTAGAGGGATCGCGACTGTAGGTAACCAACTGCTGATGTGGAACAAAAAGATTGGATGCTTCAACGAATGCTGTCACCGACGTCGATGTTTCCTGCTTAGAAAGCATGTGAGGAGCTCCTTCGGCCGGATCAAATGCCGCGATTCTAGACCTTGCTTGCTTTGCAAAGCTATATCATATCTATAACAGCTATGATCTTGAAGCGTGCTATCGTGTCCACCATCTACGTGTAGGGCGCACGTCTCTCTCAAGAGTTTCAACCCAAGACGTTCCAAAACCACATGAGATAAACAGCGTAGATGAGACGTTGATGGCTAAGCTTTTTCGCCAAGTTCACTAATGGTGGGGTACAGTAACCTGTTGAGCATGATCTACAAGATGTCTGCATATTACAAGCCAGTAATTTCGAAGCCAGATGTAGCGGCAGCAGCGTCGCCATACGCACTATCTTCCCTAAATACGCAACATCAAAGGAGCTGTAACGAAGCTTAAGCAGTACTAGCAGTCTCCAGACCCCAGGAAACAGCTGAATTCGCACCTTACCAGTCACCATCGCAGGACATTAGCTAATTTAAGAGTGCGGCGTGGTAGAGGGCGTCTAGCTAATGCTGGAATTCTCCAGCACTCCTCACACCAGCTTTGAGCCATGAGAGGAGATCGCTGGCTCTCCTAAGAAAGTATATGGCTTTACTGCTAGCCCTATTATACCCGCTGTTGTGGCTTCCTCACCTTGATCTTTCCTCTCATCCACTCTGGCACGAATGCCTTGATCATGACCTGCTCACTGCCGCCCCCAGTGGCATCTCCATCGATTTGCACTACCTTAAATTCATCATCGGGCTTGAAGCCAGACTGTGACTCAGTTGTAAGGGCGAGATCAGTCATTATCTCAATTCGACACAGACCAAGGCCAATGTTGCCTACGCCAGCGATAAACTTGCCTGCACTACGTCCTGTACGATTGTGCGGTTTAATGTCGGAACCAGTCTCAGGCAGCACCGTTTGAGCTTGTGGGTTATACAGAAGGCCATGGAGTGGCGATGGTCCAGCTGTATTAGTCTCAGTCTTTGCTGCGGAATAGAGCATCACAGGCAGTATCCTTTTGCGTATCACTCCGGTATGATGTGTTCTGATCGTAAGCTCTTGTCCAACGTAACAGCCTTTCTTGAAGTCTATTCCAGACATTAGATCAATGTTGTGCTCTGCAGGGAGCGCTGTTCCTGTTGCAATCTCTAGTGGACCTTCAGGTACGCCACGGAGCATACGTCGGACAATGTAAGATGCTGATGGAGCAGTAACTGCATCAGGTAACAAGGACGAGATAGACTCTGGTAACGATGAGGTAGAGTGGTTCTGAGCTGGTAACAGGAATCTTCGACCCATACCTGGGGCTCTCGAATCAATGAGACTAATAAGGTCAGTTGACCCATCAGCTCCCATTGGCAATGACGATGAAGTCGAATGTGGTGTCCATGGTTCTGTGGCCTCATCCCAAACATTCCACACGTCATAGATGCCTCCTTCTATCACTCTGATATCCACTTTCGCTCGTAGCTTGTATCTCTTGAGGTGTTTTGCTAATGAATCTGCTTGCGAGGACTCTACTTCGATCAAGTAGCCTAGATCATCATTTCCATATTTATCGAGGATCTTCGAGGGTATAGTGTCTCGATACGTCCGAGAATGTGAGGTAGGATAGATAAAAGCATCATACAACACACGGCCTGGTGCCGTCAGAAACGCCGAGTAGAAGCCCAAAGGTGAAGAGGGTGTACGGGGTACAGCTGACGTGCATAGTCCATGCAGGAAATGGGAGGCATCGGTACCATGGACAGCAATGAGTCGCCGTGATGGAAGCTTGGTAAAGCCAGAAGGCGGAGGAACGGGTGGTGCTGCTGTAGTGGCAGATGTAGCTTGAGAAGTGCTCAATAGGCGACGTGCTTGACGAGCTTGTTTGAGCGTGTGACGGCAACCCGAACAGATCCAGGGCAACATTGAAGATGAGGGCATGTTGTTTGAAGATTGGCTCAGTCGGCGCGAATGAGAGACTTATCTTAATGATGATGACTGAACTTGTCTTCGGAGATGTACTCCGCACCGCAAAGTGAAACGCTTCCCATGCAACTCTGAAACATCATCCTCACACAACAAAGCATGCCAGCAGCTAACGACGAGTCTTCTCGCGAGTCGCGCGCGCTGATAGATCTTGCACGAACGACTACCACAGATCTATACGCCTTGCTTGATCTCTCCCCAGAAACAACCACTGCAGCCACTTTGAAAAAGGCATGGCGTCTTGCTGCACTGAAGCACCATCCCGATAAGAACAGAGGTGACGAAGCAGCCGCAGCAGATCGCCTAGCAGAAACCCGCCAAGCGCTCGACGTCCTCAGCGATGATGCTGCTCGATCTGTATACGATGATAAGCAACGAGCACAGCGGGACAAGAAGGAGCGCGAGGCAGCCTTCGAGGGAAAGAGAAGGAAAATGAAGGAGGATTTGGAGAGGAGAGAGAGTGCGAATTGGAGTCCTGCAGGTATGGCTAGTATGAAGCGAAAGATGGAAGAGACGCCAGAAGCAAAGAAGGAGCAGAAAATCAGGAATTTGGCGGCAGAAGGAGCAAGACGGCGACAAGAGATGGCTGAAAAGTTACGACGTGAGAGGGAGGGTGGGAACAAGACAGCGGATGATGATGATCCCTTCGTGGATATGCAGGGCAGAGGCGATACCAGCGGCGAGACCGTGGTAACCTCAACACCGCACAAGGCGTTCTCACGGAGCGTAGGCTCGAATGGGACAGCGTCACCATCGTTTTCGTTCAGCGCAAAGTCAACGCCAGTGAAGGGCGCCGCTGCAAGTGGGCCTGACAAGAATGGTGCTCTATTCCAATCAACTATGGCACGATTACGAGCAGCTGAGAAGGAACGGTTGGAGAGAGAGATTCGCAAAGAAGAGGCTTCGTTGGATGCTGCTCAGGAAGCAACTTCATGATATTACGAAATTAGGCTTGTTCGCGGATGTCAAACATATTTTGGGGCGTGCAGTACAGCATCATTGGACATGGCGAAATAACATGGAAGTGGACAGGAGCTGCTTGAAGGCGTTTTTGAGACTATTCTAGAGATACCCAATTTGTTATTTGGTTTCAAGCATATACTTCTTCGCATCTTGGTACCGAGACTTATTCCTCCTTCGTCTTCACCGTGGATTGCTGGCGAAAATTGTTGTCGGCCGCAATGCGCATACCAGATGAACATCCCCAATACTTTCTCGATACTTTCTGTATCCTAGTCTTTTCACACCTTCCTATAATTTGCAGGGCGGCGTGTGACCTCGCGTTGTACGACCATGCCCAGAAGACGAACTGTGCAGCCTTGTTGATTGATCTCTTTCAGGTGGTCTTCAGGACATTAGAATGAAGAAACACTCGCCGGCCTCACCTTTCTCTGCGGAAAAGGAATCAAAGCAGCGTCAAGGCGTAAGGTTACAATCAAGCACTCGAAGTCTGCTGTACGGCCTCTCCCTTCTCACCCTCGCCGCAACAATCTCCCCACTCTCTAGACTTCAGCTCAATCCATTATACGGCGAGCGATCAGTCTCAGCTCCCTATCCTCCCCTCCACTTCGCGATACTATGTTTTGGCCTGGTGACATTCCCATTGATATGCCACGGGAAACTGCCGCACATCGCTCCTCTTATGGCGGTGGGCCTACCAACGATGCAGCACTCTCCTTTGCTACGCAAGCCTGCTCTGGAGTACCTGGGGATCAAGTATATTCCACTGCTCACAGAACTGCTCACTTCAGTACCTCTCGTCTCATTGCTCATCTTTCATACGTTCCGGACGCTTCAGTTTAGTCCGCTATTCACCAAGCGGTCGAAAGCAGCAAAACATGGACTTCTGTTGCTGTTTGTGTCTGGATACTACCTCTTCGCTCAAAAGACAATAGCTGCGTTTTTTCCGCTTCACTTTGCAAACGGTCATTTCCTCACTTCTCGAGCCTCTATCTACTGGGGTGTTTGTGCTTTGATCAGCCTTCATTTTCCACTGAAGAATACCTTAATTGGTCTCAGTGTCTATCTGGTTGTGTTCGCTGTTTCACCCACCTCGGCGCTCTCGAGTCGTTTTGTTACCTCTCTTCCTACAGACTTTGGTTTGAAGCATGCCAACAAGGTGCTCGAGCCTCATGGGTGGAAGGTGTTGGAGAGAGGTGAAGGAGTCACGGGATATGTGTCTGTGCTTGAACATACGGACATGAATTATAGGTTGTTACGATGTGATCACAGTCTACTTGGTGGAGAGTGGTTGTTGACGGAGGAGAGGAGGATCGAGGAAGGCTGGACGAAAGAGGAGCCCGTATTTGGTGTGTTTGAAATGATGGAGGCAGTTCGGCTGGTGAAGGGGTTGAGGAGTGCAAAGGAGCAGGAAAGAGCACTTGTGATGTAAGTCACTTCAGCACTCTCCAGTTCCTTGGAACGCCATCTTACTGATCATCCCATTCACAGCGGTCTCGGCATAGGCACAGCGCCAAAAGCTCTTCTTGCTCATTCTATCCCCACAACGATCCTTGAACTCGACCCTCTCGTTCACGCTTACGCAACGAAGTACTTCTCCCTGCCCGCAAACCATACTGCGATTCTCTCAGACGCCATACCTTGGGTTACTAGCACAGCCACTTCGATCTCATCCTACACTTCGACGAAGGATCCACCACAAAGGTATACCTATATCCTCCACGATGTTTTCACGGGTGGCTCTACGCCTCTTCCTCTTTTCACTCATTCGTTCATAACCGCTCTCCGCACTCTCCTCAATCCTTCTGGCGGCGTGATTGCAATCAACTTTGCCGGCGACCTGACACTACCTCCGATGCGCAGCGTCCTCCTGACAATTAACACGGTCTTCGAGGGGCGCTGTCGTGCATATAGAGACATGCCACCACTCTCATCGACAGGTCAGAAGTCAGAAAGCGAACAAGGAGATATGCTTAATCTCGTCGTCTTCTGCGTTAACAATGCTGCAATGTGGCCGCTTGCCTTTAGGCAGGCAATCGAGGCTGATTTTCTAGGCTCGACCAGTCGACGCAGGTTTCTGATGCCCAGAAAGGAAATGGAGGTTGTGATGCCAACTTCCACTGACGGAGGCGAATTGATGACGGAAAGCAATATAAACAATTGGGAGGGGCAAGAGTTGGAAGCTGCGAGGAGACATTGGAAGTTGATGAGAGAAGCGGTGCCAGCTATCGTATGGGAGACATGGTGACATGATGAAACGTGTGGCCTATGGCGCAGGCTTCAAGTAGGATATTGCACTACAAGGAAGAGCTGCGATCAAGCAGCAGTATGAATCACACTTCGTGCCCACTGCCACATGTCTTCAATATCTCTACTCATTAGTATTCGATCTCGAGATGCAAGGTACCAAGCTTTGTAAAGATAATCACTCGGATATTGGGCCAAAGGCTGCCAAAAGACACATCAGACGTTGTGTTAGTATTGAAGTCTTAGCTCTGGGCTTGCATGTTATTGTCAACTGATTGTCTGGTGGGATTTTTGTCGCCCTGAATCTCCCTGGGTTGGGCTGGGTATTGTACTGAGAGCTGCAAATGGTAGTTGAGCACACTTTAGGCAAAAGTCACACTCGGCCACCGTCCTCCCGAAAGGCGAAAGCGGAGGCTGTGACCCCTCACTGGCGATGACGACCCAGGTGGGAAGGAGCGCGCGCTGAACTGCTGTGCTTCATCAACCCAGTCAAGTCTCGCATAGTGATCAAGTGCTGCTCTCGGTCTTGAAACAGTAGACTCTCAATCACCAAGCATAGAACATGTCCATTGGAGTCGCCATCATCGGTAGCGGTAAGGTTTCCAGAAGAACCATCAGGGTCCTCAAATGCTGTTTACCTAGTATAAGAAGTCTCATGACAATATTCTGACTTCCTGCCAGGCATCTTCGCCAAAGAAGAGCACCTGCACGTCCATCATATCCTAGGTTGAAAACACAACATCTTGCTAACCCCCAACAAGGCCTGCCGTGCTCGCCGCAGATGACCTCACCCTCAAAGCGATCTACTCCAGAAGTCTCAATTCCGTCGCAACACTAAGCGAAGGTCTTGCCCAAAAAGTCGAGTTCTACAGCGACGAAACAAAAGACCAAGGAAGAGGCTACGACGACCTTCTGAAGGAAGAAAGCATTCAAGCAGTGATTATTGCGTAAGGTCAAGCAGTACGGATAGACATTTGCATTGGCCCTATACTGAGTCAATATTCTATATTCTAGATTGCCCATTCTCATTCAACCTGAATTCATCCGGAAAGCCCTGAAAGCTGGCAAGCATGTCCTCGCTGAGAAGCCCATCGCTGGCGATGTCAAGACGGCAAAAGAGCTTGTGGATTGGTACCATGCTGAGGTTGATACAAGCAAGGTGAACTTCTCTATTGCTGAGAACTTTCGATTCTTCGATTCGTTGATAACGGGTAGCGAGGTGAGGACTCCAGCGTGAGGGAGATGTAGGCTCGATTGAGGCTGATACTGTGTATTAGGAAATCGGCAAGCTGGGAAAGATGCTCGGATTTCGCTTACGTGTCAGCGCCATGGTGGAAGGTGGAAAATACTATGGTATGTATATTTGCAAGGACCAAGTGAGTTAGAGCTAACAACACGTCGTGTAGAAACTGAATGGAGGAAAGACCCAAAGCATCAAGGTGGCTTCGTACTCGATGGCGGTATCCACTCCATTGCAGGTCTTCGCTTGTTGATGAACGGTGCTGGTGAAGAAATTACCCGTGTTTCAGCCTTCACGAACCAATTACAAAAGCATTTGGTTCGTCTTACAGAACACCCGAACACACATGTCCTTACTAACAACAAACACAGCCACCTCTCGACACAATCAATGCAACCTGCAAATCAACCTCCGGCATAACCGGCGTCATCTCCATGTCCTTTGGCACCACCTTCAAAGGTTCCGGCACCTCCATCGCCTGCGAAAACGGCGTCGTCACTGTAATCGGCTCCGAAATGACGATTGAGAGAAACGGTCTGGAAGAGAAGAAGTCCTACCCCGATATGGGTAGTGGAGTTAAGCAGGAAGTCAAGGCTTGGGGAGAGTCGATTGTGTCTGGAAAGTGGAACGCTGCGCAGTCGCCTGAGGAGGCCTTGAAGGATCTTCAGCTTGTAAGTATCCGAAGGTAATTGTGGGGTGTGTATGTGCGCTAATTTGATGGAATAGCTCGAGGCGATTTTCAAGAGTGGAGAGCAGGATGGTGGTAAGTTATTGTGTGTGTAGCGTGGTGATGAAGATGTGCTAATTTGTTTTCACTAGCTCCAATTGATACGGGCTTGTGAATTTGAGAGCATGGGCATTGTCAGCGTGGTGTCGAGGCTGTGGAAAAAGCAATTTACTGTTTGCAGAATAGAAGCTGGCTCATTTCGAAGTTCCATATTTGAAAATAGAGATATGACGAGATGAGGTAAATGATACTTTGTGTGGAGAGTACTGTGTTTTATGATCTATTTGCAAACTCTTTCGAGTATAAATGTATTGTTACATGGAATATTCATTAAATGTTCCGTCTCTGCTCTAATGCAAAAAAGGTGAAAGAAATGAAGAATACGAAAAACATGTCCAACCATCGTCAATGCACCTCAATATGCAAACATTACTCCTTTTCTTCTTTGCCTCCCTCTCTCCGTCGTCGTCGTCCTCCTCAAGAACTCAACGAATACACCACAATGCGATTACTGCCCCCACACGCCTCATTCCCATTGCCTTTACACTTATAACTACACCCGGCATTCTGCAACGCCATCTGTCCATCGCCCGCCTTCGCCAGCACCAAACTCGCATCCGGCGCCTTCTTCGCACCATACACCTCGCCATAATACTCCGCGCCGCACCAAGTGTACCCGGCTTTGGCACAAGCATCCAACGCATTCTCAATCGTCGCGTTTGCCGTGCCACCGTAAGCACTCAAAGACACACCATTCGCCAACGTCCTGCTACTCACGCTATCACTCAAGCAGCCATATGCAGACCAATTCCCATACGTCATCGGAACGCCGAAGGGCACGGCATTGCTGTTCGAAACAACACTGAGCCGGTTGCCGGCGCCACAACGCTGTGTCTTGTCGCCGGCGCAGGCCATGCTGCAGTCGGAGGAGGGCGCAGTCGGCGTTGTGAGAGAGGGCAGGCTGGAACCGCACCAGCATTCGGAGGAGTACTCGGTCCCGGAGAATTGGTAGCCGGAGGCTGTGCAGGCGAGGGCGCAGAGGGAGGGCGTGTTGGAGGTGTTGCTGTAGGCTTGGTAGGGAAGGGTGCGGGGGGTGGATGAGTCGAGGTAGCAGCCTAGGGGGGTGTAGCCGCTTGGGAGGGGGATCGTCGATGAGGTGCTGGAGGATGAGGAGGTGGTGGATGAGGTTGTAGATGACGAGGAGGTGGTGGTGATGGTGGAGAAGGTTGTTGCTTGGGAGGTTGAGCTACTTGAGGTTGTGGGAGTTGAGCTTGTGCTTGAAGTTGTGGTGGATGAGGTTGTGGCGCTTGAGGTGGATGTTGTGGTGGGTACGGAAGAACTTGAAGTGCTGGAAGAGGTAGTAGCAGTGCTGGAAGAGGTAGTAGCAGAACTTGAAGTGCTGGAAGAGGTGGTAGCGACAGAAGAGCTTGAGCTGCTGGAGCTGGTAGAGATTGAAGAGCTTGAACTGCTGGAGCTGGTTAAGCTGGAAGAACTCGAAGTTGACGATGTTGTAGGCTCAGCAGAGCTAGATGTGCTGGAAGAGGTAGTGACAGCAGACGAGCTTGATGTGCTGGACGATGTTGCGGTCACAGATGAACTTGAACTGCTAGAGGATGAAGTGACACTAGAGGATGACGAGGTGCTAGAAGAAGTCGTGATCACTGGTACAGACGAGCTGCTCGTTGAGCTGGATGTCGTGAGCGCTGAAGACGAGCTGCTAGAAGAAGTCGTGGTGAGCGGTACAGATGAACTGCTTGTTGAGCTACTGGTTGAGTTGGTAATGGGAGTAACCAAAGCAGAAGACGAACTGCTAGACGAAGTAATGACATCTGACGAAGTTGAGCTGCTGATGGTGGGTGACGAAGACGACGACGAGCTAGTAGTAGAAGTCGTAACATTTGGCACCACAGCAGAGACAAAACGAGCACCCCATACGTTGCTAGCAGTAACGCCGGGCTGGAGTGTGCTCTTCATGTAGCAATTGTTGGGTGCAACGAATGAAACATCAATACAACCTTTGGTGGTTGTGCAGGTGTCGATACAAGCAGAGAAGGATGAGACGGAGGCCGAAGACAAGTCGCCACCAGCGTGATCAACTAAGTGATAGTCAGCACAGGTTATATAGGATGCTTATTGGGGGAAGCCTACCAAAACATTCAATGGCATATGAGGCGGTGCCGTTGGAGATGTAAGAAGTCTTGTCTGATCCAGGGCAAGACAAGGAAGTCGACGTGGAGGTGGCTGTAGCCGAAGTGGCAGTGGCAGTGGCAGTGGCAGATGAAGTTGCAGAGGATGATGTCGTGCTACTAGGACTTCCACCTGCTGTGAGCATAGTAGCGTTGATAGCGTACACATTGAGTCTGTTGGGTCCACCGCAAAGCTCGGTACTGTTACCACCGCAGACCATATTACAATCTGTAGCTGTAGCCAGAGAGCTGCTAGGCACGAAAGAGTCGCCACAGTAGCACTGAGAAGTGTATTCGACTCCGAAAGCGTTAGTTCCAGCAGCACCACAGAAGGCAGCGCACTTCTCGACGGTCATGTCGTTAGTGGTCTGGGAAGGACCTTGGAGAACACGAGCTCCAGTATCAACCCAACATCCAGAGTAGTTGTAGGTACCAGCAACTGGAGGTGAAACTGGCTTGACTTGAAATGTGACGTTGCCAATTGAGAAGATGGACAGACGGTTGGAATCACCGCAGATTTGCGATGAGTTACCAGCACAAGGCATGGTGCAGGAAGCCTCGATCAATGGTCCTAGGGTGTTTGGGGCGAGAGCTGTGCCACAGTAGCACTCTGATTGTATTGTTAGACAGAACTTGTTTTTGATTGAGAGAAGGGCGGGTACTAACCATCACCAAACTCGATACCTGCAACCGTGTAGCCAGCAGCAGCGCAACCTGCAGTACAGCTCTCAATGGTAGTATTGGCAGGCGTGATCCTGTTTGGCAGAGTGCGACCACCGCCACCGGCATTGTCAGTGTAACATCCTTGATAGGTAAAGTTGTTGTATGTTCCTTGATCTGCAGGTGTGACGGTAGCAGTACAGGTTGGGTCTGGGTTCGGGTTGTCACCGTCTTGCTGACGAGGGCAGCCGAAGTCGTAGGCTTTGGAACCATTGCCGTTGAAGTTGTCGAAGAAGAGACGAGCTTGTCCAGCTGATGAGGCCATGGTGGCACCTGCATCGTGTCCTAAGTTGACGTAATCGATGGAGGTCTTATCTACAGGTCCAGGAAATCGCTTGATAAAGTAGAAGAAGCGCTCGTTGCGGTTTTGACCTTGCGGTAACGGTTTACAATCGGATGAGTCGTCACCGAGATCCTGGAGACCACGGACATACGTGAGAGACTTGCTGTTGTAGTTTGCCATGACTGCAGCTCTGCCAGCATCGCTTCCGTTCATAACGGTAGTATTGGCGTAGGTGTTGGGGTAGTTGGACAATCCCTCCTTCCAGTCGTCGTAGTTGGAGCATGTCGATGTGTCAAGGGGACGGTCTTGGCTGAACCAGGCGTAGCTGTTGGGGTTGGCGATCCAGTAAGTTACAGGCGTCTTTGTGTTGAGCACTTTACCGACAGCAGCGTAACGATGAACATTTTGGGCACCTGCAGAGTGTCCAGCAACGACGATTTGCTTGAGGTTAGGATACAAAGTCTTGTTGTCGTAGTACTGGACCATCTGGTCAAGAACGAGGAAAGAGCTGACACCGGGACGGTTGGTGGGGTACTGTGGTTTATTAGCAAAGAAAAGCGTGTTTTGAAGAGCAATTCGAGACAAACCTGAGCATCATCACCACTGATCCATCCACTTGCGTACCACACCAAAGCAGACGAAGTACTGCCTTTACCAGGAGCAAGACCATTAGTCCAGGGGTAGGTTATGTTCTTGTCGTTTCCGTTTGGAAAGACTGGGCAGACGATCTGGACATTGCTGCGATTGACATCTGGTCTGCCTTGAATCTGAGCCATTGCAGAGAGCATGTTGCTCATGTAAGTTCCACCATCACGACCAAGACCATGAACGAAGATGACGACACGCTGCACATTGGATGGAGTTAGACGGTTCCAGTTCTCGTCAAGCGAAGAGTAGTTGATAAGAGTTGCATTTTTCTTGTTAGGGTCTTTGATATTCCAGTAGGTGATCTCAGCACCGGGAACAGAACCGAGAGTGTTGTTGATGCCGCCAGGAGTATCGATTCTTTCTCCAAGGAACTGCTGAGCAATGACGGCAGGGATGTTGCAGATCACAGTCAACAAGGCACAAAGTGCAGTAGCGAATGAGGCACGCATAGTGGGCAAATGCGGCGATGCTGTGGGGTTAGTAAAGCGAAGGATTGCAGAAGCACAGTAAGTTTCACAGGTCTTCCTGGCACACAGAGTGACGAGGGAGAACGAGCTTTATCAACAATCCCATCGTCATGGTGCACTCCTGACAACCCCTCGTGGCAAGAATCCTGCGATAGCCCTATACGGCTGGAGAGCTTGAGCCATCGCAGCACTAGCTGAGCCAATTTGGGCGCAGCTAAGACACTGGCAACACTACATTAGGGCATTGCCAAACGTCGTGGCCCGTTGGGCTTTTGCTGGTATTGCCTGAAGCAGTCGACGCGGCCACGCGAGTGAGACAGCCGACCAGTGTTCAGAGGCCATTCGACAAGAACAAGCTTCGTTGCGGAGGAGCGGCCAACAATTTTACGGCCCATACGAGATGGTGTAGGAGAGTTTTGTTAGGCTGGCCTGGGCAACGTCCATCTCAAAATCCTCCATTTCCCACGTTGCAGGGCCTACACGATTTTTTGGCTCAAGAGGAGACATTGTGGGAGAATGAGTATTGTTCACCTCGTATCCCCCATGTCGTCTCGTTTGGATGTCGTGCAGGCAGGAGTTGCTGTAGATACTACGATCGTGCAAGGTATCGATGGATGTAACTCTCTGCCAACTTTCATGCAAATCATCATACATTCAAAAGTCGATTTCTATAGAAGCCAAATGTAGCTAGTGATAAGCCATCGACGCCCCAGCTGGCGCTAGTGTGCGGGTGCCTGTCAGTGCCGACCCGTAGCCCAGTCCAGTCCCAAAGTCTTTTTCCTTCTACGATTCTACGCTAACCCGTTTATGGTAAGATTGAGGTCTCTAGTTCTTGACCGAGCTCCATTAGCGCTTCCCGGCCAATCTAGTTTAATTGTCTTTCATTAAATCAAATTTGTAGCAGCACGCTTTCACCTCTAGTGTGTCTTGTCATCATTTACACATTATTGACTGCACTCTGGACCAGTCCTGAGAGTCTGGTGGCCATCTCAACGACGTGGAAAACCGAAACCAGAACGGTGCCGAGCGTTTACTTCCAAGCACAGTCCTTCGCTGCCATTTTCCATTTACAGCTGAAAATATTAATTTATGTCTGTCACATGGTGTCGGGTGAATGCTTGAGACCTTACGGAGTGTAGTCGCGTTGGTTAATGATTGGATACGGTGGCTGCTCCCGTCCGTCGTTTTAGCCACCTTTATGGCACGATACTCATATGCTGGTGAGCTGAGAGTCGTATATTGTATCTTGCTGGTGCCTCGGACTTCCTTAACCTCGGCCAGGAGTCACATGATGTCCTTACGTGATGTCTTCCAACACCTTTGACAGTGAGATACTGAATATGCTCAAATCGCTGGTAGATGTAAGACAAATATATTGCCTATACAGGCAGAGTAGATCGTGCACATCCATAGCATAGCCCGTGCTCAACGACGACAGTGGGGTCAACAGGAATTACCGCCTGCTGGCTTGGGCCTCCACTTCGAGCAGCTTGGCTTCCACTTCCACTCCAATTGTGAATCCCGACGGCGCCTGAGGTTACAGGCACGCCACATAACTCACAAGAGGTTGGTCTGTGACTGATGTTATCATCCCTCAACTGCGCGGTAATCTCGTTGGAACGTCGAAGTTTGCTGGTTGTACGGACGACGTTCGCCACTATACTGGGATAGTCCTTTTCAACACTTTCAAAGTATTCCTTCATAAGGCCATCAATCGTTGCGTTTTTGCTACTGACCACAGCGCCTATCGCTCGTTGTGGTACTGATAGAGTTGTGATGTCGGAGACCTTACTATACGGTTCGAGCTCCTTCCGCAGTACATCCTTCATAGGATATAGAAAAACAATCTTGGTCGAGGAATTTGGCAGAGTATATGGACTGGGACCATCATTGACCAGCCAAGGCAGTGTTGCTCCTCGTCCTAATGCTGTCGATGCAAGTATCTTCTCGGCTAGGCGAGTTGTAGTGTCACCCCAGATGACTCCTTCGCAATTGCATATGTGTGCTTGTCGTATGATTGTGTGTGTTAGAGCAATCGAGGCAATGTCTGATTGTGATGTAGGTGATATTAGAGATCTTAATACTCCACCGACATCCAAGCTATCAGCAGAGTCGTTCTCGTCATGCTCTTCGTGATTTTCCTGTATCAGCGGTACAGTTTTGTACTCATGTCGAGGATATTTCTCCTGTAGACTTGCCATGAAAGCATTGCTCTCATGTTGATCATAGCAACCGTCATCAACAAAAAGCACGACAAGGTCAAAGCCACTCCGGCCCATGCGTGCGAATTGACTTTCCAAGCTGCGATTGATGACTTTGAGTAGTGAAGCAGATGATACTCCTCCAGATACTGGTAAAAGTAGTTTCCGTGTCATGCCTTTAGTAGAATTGCGGACTCGGAAGTTTGTGCTTTCCATTCGCTTGATGATCTTGGTTTCTATAAAACGGACAAAGCAGTCTCTGTACATAGTCTTAGCTTATGTGTTTTCACTGATATGTGTGTTAATATATGATACTCACTGACAAACCATGTCTTGACGTGCTGCAAATCGAGCATCGGGAGCACCACATCTTGCGCACTCTCCATAAAGGCCATCCTCATTGTTCGTAACTGCACTCGGTGACATTTTCACTTCTGGTCGACGAGTTTCAATGCTTGAAACAAGGTGGTTATTCATCAACGGGAGTGGCAATTCAAGGTGATTCTTAGAAAAGAATCCATTATCGATAAGGTATAACTTTAATCACAATTCCGCGTTTCGTCTTTGTTTCAGATTCTTTACTTCCATATCCACCACCATTCCTTCTCCAAGAGTCCTCGAATACCTTCTCGCCCGAGGGCGCATCTCATCCTCGCACCTCGCTCTGATCCCTTATCTCCACAAGATGCCAGGACCACAACCAGGACCACCAGACGTTTTCGAGGAACCACCAGCAGTAGCAATAACGCCATGCGATCCATGGCCACGACCTTATTACTTCAAGGATGGCTTAAGACGAGTGACACCATATCATTATACATACAATACGAATTGCAAGGAGCGATGGCGCGGCAGAGAGCTCTTGGAGATATTCAAGGATGAGTTTCGAGATAGGCCGGTGGAATACTACGTACGTGCTGTGAAAAGGTTTAGACGTGAGTGCAGGAACTCCGAGATGCATGCGCGCGAATACCTCACTTTACTCTTTCTTTCTCGAAACCATCTCCATATTACCATACCACAAAACACCCTAAACTAACACAGTCCCTTCCACCTAGAAAGACGCCATTGAATCCGGCCTGATAGTCGTGAATGGAAAATCCGTGCCCATCACCCACCGCGTGAAGAACGGCGACATAGTATCCCACACGACTCATCGACATGAACCACCCGTATCCTCCTCTCCCATAACCATCGTCTACGAGTCCGAGGACATGATAGTCATCTCCAAACCCTCCGGCATCCCCGTCCATCCCGCCGGTCGCTATCATTACAACAGCATCGTGGAAATACTGCGCTCCTCACGAGGCCCTGAGTTTAACCCTTTACCATGTAACCGCCTAGACAGATTGACGAGCGGAATCATGTTCCTAGCAAAGCACCCCGCAGCAGCACAAGAGATGACGCGGCAGATTATGGCGCGCACGGTGAAGAAGGAATATGTAGCACGAGTGGCGGGCGAGTTTCCAGAAGGGAAAGTAGTCTGCGACCAGCCTATGCTCCAGATTAGTCCGAAATTGGGATTGAACCGGGTGAGAGCAAATGGGAAGGACGCGAGAACGGTATTTGTGAGACTGGCTTATTACCCGCCCAAAGAGGAAGACGGAGGAAATAACTCGAGCAGCGGCAGCAACAGCATCGAAAAAGAAACAACTGCCACATCTAACGACATCGGTCCCCAAACTTGCCCAACACCACCCACTGACCCCTCCAAACCCTGGCAACAACACCGCGGCTACAGTATAGTCCGCTGTCTGCCCCTCACAGGCCGCACGCACCAAATCCGCGTGCACCTCCAATTCCTCGGACACCCCATAACTAACGACCCAATCTACTGCAACCAAAAAGTGTTCGGCATCTCCTTAGGCCGTGGCGACGACACCTCCTCGCACGACGATGACATAATGACCCGTCTTGCACGCATGGGAAAATCAGAAGTAGCGGATGCAATCGCCTACCACGACGAAATGGTCGACGAATACAATAAGCGCAAAAGTGAGAAGATGACGGGCGAGACGTGTGATGTTTGCGATACCCCGCTATATAGCGATCCGGGTGTGCATGAGTTGGGGATTTATCTGCATGCGTTGAGGTATGCGGATGAAGAGGGAAGTTGGGGGTATGAGACGCCGCTGCCGGAGTGGGCGTTGCCGCCAAGTGGGTATGAGGGACCGAGGGAGCCGACGAGGGAGACGGATCCGATTGTTTTGCAGAAGATGGAGGAGTTGAGTTTGGTGGAGGGGGCAGGTGGCGCCAAGGAAGGAGGAGAGAGACCGGATGTGAATGTGAATGTGAATGTGGTGAAGAACTTCGTGCTGGGCACGCATCCAGGATGAAACTCGTGTCCATATTACCCCCAAGGTCTCGAGCCTTTCAATGCCAATGCACCCCTCTGCCCTCGACGCAGCAAACAAGCAAGCAAGCACGACCGAAGAAGGAAGACCAAACCATCAAATATTGATGACCATTATGGTTCTTAAACGGCTACCCAGCCCAGCAGATCTCGCATAACTGATCCCATCTTCTCACTTCCTGAAATAGATTAACGAGAAGAACAAGAAAAAGTCACGGCACTCTCCAACGACATCTTTCAATTGAGTTTCAAAGTCGCTTAATTTGGCCATCCCAGTGCTGGTTGTCTGGGATATTTGATCTTGAAATGCTGTTTAAGGGAGTTTGTGGTAACGGCACTCTTCAACCACTTTTCGGACCTGAGTTACAAAGTCCCTTGATTTGGCCATCCCAGTCCTGATTCTCTGGGATGTTACACTCGACCAGAAAATGGACTAAGCATGCATTGTGATCACGTCACATAATTCTTCAATCCTCGCATTCAGCCACGCCACGGCCTTACCAACCCCATAGCAACACCACAGAAAACCACTCAATAGACAGACATGCCGAACCGGCACCTCGCCAAAGACGTCCACCCATGCACAGGCGCTCCACTCAAGCCTCTTGTACCCTCGACAAACTCGCCAATGAAACTCTTGAGAACACCCCAACATAGCCTCGGACAAATCCCACGGCAAAGGCCGCTTCTCTTCGTTCAATGTCAAGAAGAGAAGCTATGTTGTCCAATTCCACAATCATCAAGCGACGTGCCACGATACGACACAAGGTACCATCAATGTTGTTTCAAAAAGAAGCTCGTATTCCGAAGATCTATGGAACTCACGCCAGAAAGACTTCTTGGTGCTCTTTTTACTATATATATGTATCTCAAACGAGACGATGTTGACAGTGGTACACAGCCCACGAGATGACTGAAGGTGCTAAGTATAGTTCATAAACACCTCCACCCAAGTATTATATAGCCTAGCTCATTCGTCCGGAATACACCACACTACCTCTTCAACGTTTTCTGCTTCTCCGCATCCGCGACCAACTTCTTCTGCACATACAACCCCTTCCTCCTCCTGACCTGATCCATATACCTCTTCGCCACATTCTCCTTATCCGCCAGCTCGCCCAAATCCTCCAACTCGTCCTCCGTAAATGGCACCCAAAACGGGTCTTCATCAATCAGCATTTCGTAGCCGGCGAAGATGAGTTGTGGTGAGGCGGCGCCGGAGGTGCGTTTGCGGATGTCGTCGCTGAAGCCGAACGATTCGGCGACGGGGAGGACGGCAACGATGGTGAAGAAGGAGGTGCCTTCGTTCATGGACTCGGAGATGATGCGGCCGCGGCGTTGGTTTATTACGGCGTAGACTTTACCTAGGACTTCGGCTGTAGGGGTGTGGTTAGTGGGCTGGGGTGGTAAGGTGGTAGGGGAGGACTTACTGGAGGCTTGGATTTCGCAACTGTACATAGCGTGTAGGAGACGGGCACTCCAATCGACGAAACCGCGGTGGATTGCGTCGCGAGTGGTTTTGATGATTTCGCTGGTCAGTCGTGGCATCTTCTCACGAGCATTACCGGTTTCTTCGGGTGACAATAAGATGTTGACTTCTTCAATAAACACTGCGACACCCTGCATGGGCTCTTGACATAATGGACCTTGTGCGGTAGCCATCTGGAAAGCATATGAGATTTTGTCTGAGAAATCTTGAGCTCGGAGGATATCGTCTTCCTTCGTTTCATTATCTGCTCCTTCTTCGAGGAGGGTTTCCATGGATCTGCGAGATTGTTAGCAGGTGGACGGACATACACAAAAGGCACTACTCACATGTGCTTGAATGTGCGATCTTGTGTCGCATCTATTAGAAGATTAGGTCCATTTCGACGTGGCCCAAATGCCACAACTTTGCCAACGACTCCCTTCCAAACATCTCGTTCTGATTTGTGGTCTTTCAAGCCTTCCTGGAAAGCTTCCTTTAACCCGTCCTGCAATGCCTTCAGACTCTTTTGCGCTTCCTCTGTACGAAGACCCATGTCATCAGTACCAGCATGCTCGACATCCTCGACATCTTCATCAACGTCCGCATCGTGCTGTACATCAACGCCTTGATCTGCGTAGAGTCCTTGAATTGCCATCGAACTCCTGACAAGAAAGTCTGTCACCTTCCCAGGTAGTGGCCGTACACGTACTTTGACGCTGAGCTGCTTTGATGCAACGAGTCCGACCGTGTTGCCTCTCGGCATATCCTTGTCCTTTGGCGGATTCATTTCTGCTGCACTGACTATACTTTCTCTATACGGAACAATTGGTGCTCCGACTTGGATTTCGCAATGTGCAAAGCGCTCCTTCAAATCCTTCAAGCAGCGTTCCAGATGCAATTCGCCTGCTGTCAGAATGACGTGTTCACCATTTGGCATGATCTCATAAGACGCGCAAGGATCGCTTTGCGATAGTAGTTTCAGACCAGTCACCATCTTGCTTAGATCAGCAGGGTTTTCAGGCTCAAGCGCAACTCGCACAATCGGCGGACTACCCATGCTCAATCCAGCAAGATTGACGCCACCAGTGACTTGACTGCAAAGAGTTCCTGATTTCATAATGTGTCCTTCAAGACCACCAATTCCAAATACTACTCCAGCAGGCACAGACGTCAGAGGTTCAAGACCGCGACCCATCAGGAGGTATAATGCGGTAACGGTGACTTTCTGTGGTTCAGGTGCGGCATGAGGATTTGCTGGGGTGAACTTGGGATGTAGTACATAAAGCTCATCTCCAACTTCTAATGTTCCCGAGAATAGCCTTGCGAATCCTATCAATCGTTCTGGCTCCTGTGCCGGCTGGTCATCTTCTGGTGGCACTTCTGTGTCCGGGTCACCGATTGCTGAACTTTGTAATGCGGATCTCAGCTCTGCAAGGTCTGGTGACTGCCCATTTGTTGCTGCTTGTGCTCGCGCAATCTCTGCTCGTTTCTTCCTCGCCATCTCCCGAGCTTCCTCTGCTGTCAAGCTCGATCCTGTCCGTGTCTTGTTCTCTGGAAGATCCTTTTCAGGTATTGACACCATCTTGCTGACAAAAGCTACAATAGGGTCATCTCTACTCTTCTTGAGATTGATCGTTGCATCACGCAGCTTGGCATCTATACTGCTGGCGCCAGGTGACGCGTCGAGGAGTTGTGGCATTCGTGCTTCCTGTGCTACATTTGGCGAAGGTAGATGCTCAATGACCGTGACGAGGACAGCTGTGGATAGCGGTATCCACGCTGCAAACAAAGCTGTCAGGATTGAACGTGGGTCTCTCGATCTCAGGACATGATTTGGTAAGGTAATTGACAAGGCCTTTGTGATCTTCTCTACCATGATAGAATCACTAAGAGAAAGTTGGTTAGCATCAAAGTTTGCAGTGAGTAGAGCTGCACGCACCCTTTGCCATTGTCTCCACCAGTTGTAGCATCGTAGACAGCCCAGATGTTCTCAAGCACCAGCTGCACAAATATAGGCTTCAAATTCCGGCCCTTCAGATGTTTTGCGCCCAAGATTCGTTTGGTTTTGGGATCGAGATAGAAATCTCCCCATAATACTTGCTCAAGCAGGGATCTCTTGATACCTAGCTTCTTCTCGTATAGCCCAGCAAACTGCTTTGGTGTAAATGCCCACCCGTCTATAGCACTGCTGAACACCACATTGCCCTTCTCGGGCTCAAAGTAAATGTCTTCGTCTCCCTTTTCCTCGTATTCTGCGGAACCATCGTTGGTCGCTGAGCCCTCTTCTTCCACAATCGCATCGCCTTCCGTGTTAAGGTTACCTCTTGTTGCACCGTCCTGAGCAGCTTTACCAGCTTCATTAACTTTAGCATCAACCCGCTCGCGCCAATTAAGATCGTCCTCCATACGTTCTCCTTGATAGAAGCTACCCATGATTGCATTGACTTGCTCCAGTAGATTCCGTAAGTGAATGTAGGCCTCGCCAGGACCCATCTGAAGCTCGGTGATCAGTCTATCCATTTTGTTGATGACCAGAATTGGCTTAAGCTTTTCAACCCACGACTGACGCAGAACGGCTATTGTCTGACTACAAACACCCTCAACCGCATCCACCAAGATGACAGCACCATCACACAACCTTGACGCTGTAGATACTTCGCTACTGAAGTCAACATGGCCAGGCGAATCAATTAGATTAATTAGGTAGTCCTTCTGCGCAGGGGTCGCTTCTGCAGAAGACTTCCGTAGTAGAGAGAAAAAGAGTGATATTGCTGAGGACTCCATAGTGATACCTCGTATTTGCTCATCAGGTCGAGAGTCTAGGTATCGGATCTTGCCCGCAAGCTTTGGTGAGATGATGCCATTTGTGGCAATCAGGGAGTCTGAAAGTGATGTCTTGCCATGGTCCTGGTGGGGTTTGAGCAAAGATACTGTCCCTTACCATGAGAATATACTTACCACATGGGCCATGATGCAAATCTTCTCTGATACATTAGTTGGCTCTGTCTTTGAGATAGGAGAAATCTGAATGGACACAACATACATTTCTAACATGATCTGGGGAGTTCTGCAAGCCTACCAGTCTTTCTGGGTTGATGACCGGCATTTTGATATCTATGTTTGAAGAGCAGCACAATTGCTCAAAGTGCTGGAGAAGAAAAAGTCACAGAAGCAAAATAACACAGCACTTAACGCTCTGAAGGGGAAGAGAGGTATCAGAAGAGAATGTTACTCAAGACTGGGAGGCAATACAGATGGGTGAGTGAGTCAAATCTGTAATGGACGCTGTGATGGCAAAGGATGCAATAGTCACGTGATCAAATAGGCCGACGTCAACAAGCATCAATCATCCAAACAAATAAACTCGAAGTGACTTTGCGACGACACAAACTACTAAACATTCTGCACAGCAAGTGTATCGACTGTATCGACCATGCGTCGCCAGCTCCAACACCAGAGTAGTCTGCGACTTGTCAAAACGTCCCTCTTCTCAGCAGAACTGGCTGTAGCCTGAAACTCACATCACAGGATCTTCTAGGTATATCACACCCTTCATCATGGTCATCGAACACCTGCCAACTCCTGCGGCTCGAGTGCCAGTGGTTCAGAGTCCTTTGCGCGTCTCGACGCTAGCATCTCAGGTTGTGCCAGAAAGCCAAGCTAGTTACTTCTCTCCGCTGGACGGAGCAGGTTTCTACGCGGTCGACCGCGTCCTCAAGTCTGGCCAAGTATTGAAGCGAAAGAGACGAACAAAGGTGCGAGACAGGTTGAAGATCGCATAAATATCAGCTATATTGACGGCGTTACCAGACCTGGGCTTCCATTCAGCTCGTCCTACGGCCCACCGTTCTCTCCATTTATAAAGATTCAGATCAAACACAACTACGACATCAGATCAGGCTGTCTGAACTCACGGCGGTCGCTGCCAGACGAGACAAGCGAGGCAGAGAGTCACATAATGGCTTGTTCGACCTCTATACTCCTTCCCGAAACTTTCACCTCGACGCCCCATCAATCGCTGAAGCAAAAGAATGGGTTGAGCTGATCAAACAAGAAGCCAAGTTCGCCGATGAGCTAGAGGATACTATGACTCCAGGATTAGCATCATCCAGTACAACGAGACCACGTACGGCGCCAAGCTCGAGTCTGGCGTCCTTACCAACACCAGCAATACGCATACCACGCAGAACATCAACATCAAGCACACGTGCAAGATTCCGGTCCATGTCAATAGAGTTGCCATCACAGCTCACTGAGACTCCAAGGATATCAGAGTCATACGATCAATCCGCAACGGACCCAGGATCCTTTTCTGATTTCTCTAATGAACCCGCCTTTGGTAGTGTTGGTGAACTTCCTGTTCACATTCGCAATCGATCCCCGAGCGCACTATCCTCTTCCGCAAGCACCTCCGGCCAAGAACATATCCCAGACAAACCATTCTATCAGCTAGAAGCAATGTCAGAGGACGAAAAGGTTATATGTAGTGGATGGTTGCGTTATTTGCGGACACGAGGTGTCAAGCAGTGGAAGAAGTACTGGGTTGTGCTTCGCCGGAAGGGTTTGGCATTGTATCGCGGAGAAGAGGAATATAGGGCGTTGTTGCTGCTGCCTCTAAGCACGATAGTAGATGCAGTTGAGACGGATGCACTGTCCAGCCGTCGCCAGTACTGTATGCAGGTTATTGGCGAGGATTCTACGTATCGGTTTGCGGCCGAAGATGAAAACGATCTTGAGAGGTGGCTTGGAGGTCTCAAGAGCGTGTTGGCTAAGAAGACTTGAGAACACTAGACTTGAGACGTGAGATTGATTGGTATTTCTACAATCTACATAGCTAGGAGGGAGCTGACTCTTCGCCACTCAGCTTGTAGAAAACTGCAGTATCAGGTACGAAGTAATGAGTTAATCAGACGATATGCAACCAGTTTACAACTGTGTGATCACTCTGGCCTGTTATACTCAACCCGCTGCTCCACACAGCCAACATTCACGATTGCACAGTCGTCGAGATCAATCTTGTTGTTTGTTTTGAAATGCTTTTTGTTTCATTCCTGGTATCATGACTGCTGTCTGCTCCGAAGTTGCTACACATCAAATGCCTATTCTTTCAGCACGACGCGGTGGGAAGATCCATTCTTGTTTCTCCTTGAACCCCAACCCAGAACATCACAGCGCCTCTTCTTCTTTTCCCCGTCTCCTCTCCTCCATACGTTCATAATAAACACTCAACAACCCATTTATACCTCAACAGTAACCTTTGCCTTTGCGTTCGTAACCTTGACACCCAACTGCTTCGCCTTGGCCAAAATCTCCACTCTCTTCCTTGCTGAGACGGCGTGTGAGATCTCTGCGGCGTAGGTCTTGCTGTGCATGAGGAGCATGTCGACGTCGTGGATGTTGTGGACGAGGAAGGCCTTGTGGCCGGAGGGCATCATGTGGCGGGTCTTCTTGTTGGATCCGTAACCAATCTGAGGAGGAGGGGAGGTGGGTTAGCTTCTTGTCTTGCTTCTTATTCCTTCATTCGGTATTGGATTTGAGGATGATGTATGGTGAATTTGTCGGGTAAAGAGTTGAAGTGTTGGGCTTTTTGTAATATCGATGCTAGAACTGAACGTTTCTTCCTTTGTCCTTTGAGATATGTAAAGTCGAATCTGTCATCGTACCTTGGGCATGCGAGCCTGTCCCTTGAAACGTCTCCTCACGGCGTTATCAATACCCTTGGGTTTCCTCCATGATGGGTCTACACGCTTGAAGCGATCGCTCTGGTGACGCTTGAAGTGGGTGGTCTCTATTGAAAAACATGCCGTATTAGACTTTTGTAATTCTTTTCAATATCCTTGCGCCAATAGCCAAATTTTCACATCATTGTTCTTGATCGTATGCGATAGGTAATATTGTGCAGTATTTCGCTCTTTTCGTTTCCTCCCTCTCTTTTTCTGTGGTGTGGACGTACTCTTCTTGACAATGGGGACGTGCTTCGATGCGGCAACCATCTGTGGCGAAAGTCAGCTTGAAGCTCTCGTGAACTATGCTATAACTATGGTCACGTACTTTGACGACTGTGAGGTTAGTAAAAGAGTGATTCTACAAAATCTAAATGTTCCTGTTGCTCGACGTGCAAAATTGTGGGTGGAACGGTGTGTCTCGTCCAATTTAACCCTAGGTCGGAACTGGTCCAAGCTCGAAAAAAGACTTGGCATTTGCTTCTTCCAAAACACAACCTCGGAACAGGTCAAAAGGACAAGCGAAACAGCGGGAATGTACTAGTAGGGGGTATGTTCGTCATCTTGTTTCGATATCCGTAGAGAGAATGATATACTATTATACTACTATCCATTTCATAGACCCTTCAGATAATTCAGTAGAAATCCTCTGTCCGTCGAACTAATTGGTGTTTGACTGCCACTACCAATCCCATCTCGTGAAGTCGTACTGTTCATCCTTGATCTCATAGATTCATCCCGTCCTGGTGCACTTACGCCTGAGGCAATACTTGCACGCTTGAAGTCGCTCATCATACCACCACCACCACCACCAGGGGTCGTCCTTCGAGGTGGCAGAGCCATTTGCGTAACACTGACTGGACTAAGAACAGCGGACGATCCTACATCCACAGAAGATGATGGCGGTCGTGGTTGTCCGAAAAGTGAAAGCAAAGAAGTCTGATAGTCTACCTTACTACTAGGGCGTCTATCAAGAGTGCTTGGCCTAGTCTCAATAGGAGAAATTGGCTTCATATTGCTTGGCATTGCTGAAGCCGGAAGTGTAGGCTTCTTGAAGAGCCCAAGCAGAGATTTCTGAGTGTCTACAGTTGCGGCGCTAGGCTTTTGCTGATCACCGACAGGCGAGACAGTAGCTTCAGGAGCCTGATGTTTTGTGGTATTAGTGCCAAAGAGTGATAAGAGCGCAGTCTTGCTGTCGGCTGACGGAGTTGCCTTTGTCTGTTCAGGCAGTGTAACGTCAGGGCCTTTTAGTTCACCAGATGGAGCGGTAGTGGCTGGCTTGTTGTGTCTGAGCAGTGTCAGTAGTTCCGGTTTAACGACTGACGGAACTGCGGGTGGCGACTGAGAAGCTGACGAAGGCTGCTCCGCCTGCTTAGCTGTCTGAGGTTGATTGACCAGTGAGAGAAGTGCCTTCGTTCTCTCTGTCACTGGTGCTTCGGGCTTGTTGGATGCAGCTTCGGGCGTCTTCGCAGTAGGCAGCTCAAAAGAAGTGGAAGTGGTTGGAGTAGCTCCCTGCGGTCTGCGCAATATCTGAGGCTGAAATTGCTTCGGCGTGATAGACTTGACAGGATCGTCCATACTGGTTTTCGCAGCAGGAGTGACGGGACGCTTTTGAGGTGTCGCACCAAGCAACTCGGGTTGGCTTGGAGCTACAGGTCGTTTCAGGATCTGAATAGGCATTGGATGTCGTGCCACAGAATGCGCGCCTGTTTCGCGTTTCGAGCTATTTCGAAGTTTCCTGTTGCTACCACTAGCAACACCCGCAGATGAGTCTGACATCCCTGGCGAGTCTGTAAGTTCGACCTTAGCGCGTGGTTTGCGTCTGACAGTCCCAGTATTGTGGGTATCTGGGGTCTTGGTCCTAAGTTTTGGCGACATCGCATCGGCCTGTGTGGAAGAATGTCCTTGCGGTGTTGAGTTATGAGCTGCATCATGTTCGACTATAGGTTCTTTTCGAGCCAGGATTTGCATTTTGCTGACCTCTCGAGGAGGCTTCGGTTGTGTCGCTAACTCGCTCGGGCTCGGCTGTTGTGGTGGCTCCGACATGGGTAACAGTACAGCTTCTGGTGCCATAGAGGAAGGTGTCCGGAACAAGCTCAACAATGAGTTTTTGTGGGAATCTGGACGTTTCGCTTGCAGTGATGCATCCTCTGTCTTTCGTGTGGGAGACTGAGGCAGAGCTGACGAGAGGACATTGCCAGATGGTTGCGGGACGAGTGCCTGTCTTGCACGAGAGTCCATGCTCGATGAGCTTCCATTCATCAGCGCCGCACTCGGGTTCGCAGCTGCAACGGAAGCGAAGGATGTAGGAACAGCAAGCCTTTGAGGTGCTGCAGCGGGTTGTGGCGGAGGCGATGTCACGCTCGACTTCGCATTGTTCTTAAATGCATTAAGCAAGTCCATTGCATGACTACTCAACTTTGGAGCGGGCAGCTGATTTGCAGAGGGAACACTCGAACGCTGTGGAACTGGCATCACATCGCGAGCGAATTGAGGATCACCGGTCCGTTCGAATGGTCGCGCAGCTTGCTGAGATTGCTGTGGCGTATTCCAAGCGATATGAGTCGGTTGTGGAGGCGCAAAAAATGGTTGCTGAGGTGGACCATATCCCGAGCTCGGTTGTTGTGCTTGCTGCTGCGCAATACGCGCCGGTGAGTATGCAAAATCCGGTGGAGGACGACTTGGAGTGGTGTGCGAGGATGGGCGGTGATGATGCGACGGCCGTTTCGGAGGGTACGCGATGTTTGCAATTTGATCAACTGGAGTTTTCGGTGGTCCAGGATGCTGGTTTGTTGGCTCAAGCATCGCTGTTGAACCCTGACGCAGCATTGCCAATAAATCCGAAGCGCCTGCATCTCTATCTTTTGGTGCTGGCACTGATGGAAATGATGGTAGACTTTGACCCACGCTTAGCAGATGCTTGAGACGATCAGCAGCATCTGATTGTGGTATCGTGGGTGATGCGAGGGATGGCATGGGGACTGCTGCTTGTTGACCTCTGAGAAGTGCCATTAAATCGCCTGCGCCCCTCGATGAAATTTCAGGTACTTGCTGATGCCCTCGAGATAGCAGTGCTTGATCAGGGGCAACAACTGCTAGGTCGTGTACTATAGCTTCATCAGTGGCATATTGTTCGTGATATGTGTCGGGCACAACTAAAGTACGCTTTTTCTGCTCATTAATCCATCGCTTGAGTGGCTGTAGAAACGGTGCGACCATATAGAACTTGTTTGCTTTGAGTGTCTCTTGTTGCGAATCACCCTGCTTGTTTTTCGTCTTCCGCCAACCAGGTAAACTGGCTAGGTCGTACCATTGGATCTTCTGCGATGGATTGAGTATTGAACACTTCCCTACAAACATTCTGACTTACGCTAATTTCTTTCCTCGTCCTTGGTGCAAACATCGTATCCTGTGGTACGCCCTTGAAGACAAACATCTTCATGTGCTGTTCCCTCATTGTAACCTCGATATACTTCTGTTCGGGCTGCGCAGGCACAACGCCTGCCATAGCAATATCGAAACCCGTCTCCTCGTATACTTCACGTATGGCACAATCCAGATCGTCTTCAGCCTTGTTGATCTTGCCGCGAGGAAAGCTCCAATTCGCGCCCTTCTTCCAACCTTTCACAAGTACAACTTGGTCCATGGCTTCGTTGAGCATGATCGCACCTCTTACAGGTACGCGGACTTTATAAGCCAGGAATTCATCAAAGGCTGCAATATGCTGCTCAGGAGGGAATGGTGCCAAGAGTGGGCAATGCTGGAATATGAGGAGGCAGAACTGTCGAAGAGAGAGAGATGGGAGTGAGACATCCAGAGGACGGACGAAATCCTCGTAGAACCATTGTGCTTCTTCGACTTGAAAGCATATTCTCTCTACTGATTGTAGTTCTTCTTGTGGTAAGTTGATAATAAAGCGCACGCATAGGTCGTCGAGCCCTACAACAGATCATGTCAGTTTCGAAGCGGGTATTGAGACTGCAGGAGTATTACAATCAACTAGCTGCATCTTTGTCTCTGCCATATTGACCAGTATTGACACTCAACATTGTCTTGACTTGGATAGATCCAAGTAAGGCTCAGTACATCCGAGAGTGCTGACGTTCGCGCTACTGGAGTGTTGTGGTGTAAGTGCAAGGAAGGGCCCGGAAACAAGGGAGATGTACAATTGGATACAAGTGGCAGGCGAGCTACGAAGTCTAATGGAGCTAGTGATTGCAGGACTTGGTGGTGTAACGCGACCTGATGAGCACGGTTGTCGCAGTGTAGTACAAGCCCACTAGTCAGTGTTTAATCAATAATCCGATCAAAATACCTCGCTACAAGACAAGCTTGACAATAAGAACATCCTCGTAATCTCAGACAAAAAGTAGAGGGATTCACAGATCTATCGTCATCAGCTTAGTTACTACCCTCCTGGTACTCTTCACAGACTTGTGTTGAAAGGAATAAAATCAACAATGAGCGCGTGAAAATCACGATTTACTGTTTCACCTTTAACTTCGGACAGTGTGGCGCACTTCCCTCATTCAGAGCTTCCTCTTTCCATCCGCAATGTGACACCAGATATATTACTGTCTTTCCCCCGCGTCGTTTGTGATACACCAGAATTACGTCTAGTTTAACCATGTCTTCCGAAGCCTTCGCTGCGTGGGATAAGTTTACAGTGAACGCGCTCAAAAAAGAGCTCGAGACGCGAAATGCCTCTGTCAAGACTCTAACTCCAAAAGAACAACTCATTAACCGCTTGATTCGTATCGAAGCTGGTACGGCGCTCGACGATGACATTGTCGCAGAAGTGCCGCATTCGCATCCTCCACCGCGTGTCCCAAGTCAGCCTGTTTCTGATTATGGCATGACCGAAGATGATGATGTCGCCTTGTTGCCAAGGAACGATCCCACTGCGGAAGTAGATGAGTTCGGCATCGACTCTGACGATGACGCGTTCGAAGAGCTCGCCATAAAGGTCGAGTCTCCCAGTCTAAAGCGAAGCGCAGCTGAAGATTCACAATCACCCGCTAAGAGACAGTGCAAACTTGGGGGTATGCTTCTCTGTTCTGGCTTGGATATGCTATCTTCTTACTAAGTAGCTATACAGCAACATCGACTCCAGCATATCCGATGACATCCACTGTAGCACGCAATACACTGAGAACATGTTTTGGATTACAAGAGTTTAGGTTGAAACAGGAAGCAGCAATCGCCCGCTTGCTTGCTGGCGGCAATGCAGTTGTTGTATTCCCAACGGGAGGTGGTAAGAGTCTATGTTATCAGGTATGGCTAGTCGACATGATTGCATGAAAAGCAGGGCTAATCGGGTATAGGTGCCAGCCTTTTCCTTTGCTGAAGCAGATCGTGCGACAAACAGCCGGGGTGAGGCAGAAGGCGGTATCACGCTAGTGGTGTCACCGTTGATAGCTTTGATGAAAGACCAGGTCGACGCACTGAAACGCAGAGGCTTGAGTGCCGCGTGTCTTGACTCAACGAAATCGAAGGAAGAGTATCTGGAGACCATGGAATCAATGAGAAATGGTACATTGAAGCTACTATACTGCGCACCAGAACGTTTGAATAATGAAGGATTCGTCGCAAGTATCCGGAATTGTCGAGGCGGTGTGAGACTAGTGGCAGTCGATGAAGCTCAGTGAGTCTTGTGCCCCAGCTTGTTCGTCTGATGTACTTACGACCATCGGTCACAGTTGTGTATCTGAATGGGGTGCTTCGTTCAGGCCAGACTATCTCAAAGTAGCACGATTCGTCAAGGAGATTCGTGCAGAGAGAACTGTCTGTCTGACAGCAACCGCTACTCCCAAGGTGGTGCACGATATCTGCGACGCATTTGATATCGACGGGAGTGGACTTTTTCGTACAACAACTTTCAGACCCAATCTACGATTACTCGTCGAGGCCGCTGCCACAAAAGAAGATGTATACCCAGGACTATTCAAGCTCCTCAAACAACGACCAGGGTCAACCATCATATACATAACTACGCAACAACAAACTGAGGACCTGGCAAAGCGATTGGTCAGCAAAGGATTTAAGGCGAAAGCATTTCATGCTGGCATGGAAGCTTCCGTGAAAACTCACCTTCAAGACGAATTCATGGCAAGTGACGAATTGATTATGGTTGCGACTATTGCCTTTGGGATGGGTGTTGACAAAGCCAATATCCGCAATATCATCCACTTCGACATCCCTCGCAGCTTGGAAGGCTATTCGCAGGAAATCGGTCGCGCAGGACGTGATAGCAAGGACTCAATGTGCCTACTATACTTGTGCGGAGAGGACCTCCATCTGAAGGAGAGTTTCGCTCGAGGTGATTTGCCTAGCAAGGAATCCGTGCGCAAGCTTCTTCAAGACATTTTCGATGGTGAAAGCAGGAAGATGAAGCCTGGGCACTCGATAGAGAGGAAGCTCTATCAGCAATCGCGAGAATATGATATCAGACCGACAACCCTGAACACTATATATGCTCAACTAGAATTACGCTATGATCTGATAAGAGCTACGACACCAAAGTACGAGGGATACTCATACATCGTACAGTCTCCTGGTGATTTCTTCGGAGACAAAAGTCGTCAAGCCGCTGCCATTGCATCGTCATCCACGAAAGCGGCCAAGTGGAGTAGTATTGATATTGATGCTACAGCCAGAACGCATAACCTGACACGATGGGATCTGATCGGCAAATTAAGCGACTGGGCTGGTTCCGGCGCGATTGAGCTCAAGACTACTGGGGTTATCTCTGTATACCGAGTAATGAAGCAGCTACCTGGCACACCTGCCGAATTGGAGATTATTGTTTCTGATCTGTACAAAGAGCTGGAAGCACGCGAGCAGCAGGAACTGGGTCGTATACAGGACGTTATTAGACTCGTCACTGGTCAAAAATGTTTTGCAGCAGAGCTAGCAAGACACTTTGGTGATAATCTACCCGATGACAAGAAATCATGTGAAAATTGTACCTGGTGTGAAACGCACCAAGCAGTGAAACTGATCACGCCTCCAGCTGTGGCATGGGATCGGAACCGCTTTGCAGCAATCCTAGCGGCGGTACCTGAACGGGACGACGCACGTTATCTTACACGAGTGGCATTTGGCATTGTTTCGCCACGAGTTACGGCAAACAAGCTCAATTGTACAAACTCAACTGTCTTTGGATCGATGTCGGATCATCCTTTTGAGGTATGCATTTTGAAACACGTATGAAACATGCAGGACCACAATTGACCAATACCTTTTAGAAACTGCTTAATGCATTTACTGCTGCCTGCGCAACCTCGAACCAGCGTGGTTCAGCAGGAACGCTTCAGACCCCTCCCACCAGAAATATGCCTGGAAGCGCTACGAAAGGAAAACATAATCCGCCAACGAAGAGGAATTCCACGTTCGCAAGGAAGTATTGAAGATCATATATACGGGTAGAAGGCGGATGAGCTGAGAGGACTTCCAAAGGACCTGTACATAAAGAAGCCTGAGCCATATTCAAATGCTATAATGTCTTTCGATCGTAAAAGTTGTCCAAATGAAAAAGGTCAAAGACGGACTTCTTCTTGCATTTTTGGTGCTAGTGCAGTTGTCGCATATAAGCCATGATAAGCAACTGCACGAAGCTCTCTTCACACTCGGAGTCACATTCTTCTCTATATACTAAGACGTGAGCAGAGTCGTAATAGCACAGGAAGGGAGAGTGAGCGTACCTACAATGTAGATAGTAGTGCAGTGAAGTGGGCGAGGTCAGATTAAGGGGCAACTCAATTTTCAGGAATTATTCCGCGCCGAAAGTGCGATGGACGTTCGACCGACGCACTTTCTAACATTTGGGCCTGACAACGACGAACACATACTAACTGCACAGCTTTCCATCTTAACGACCTTTTACTTGAGTATTCGCGCACTCAAGGTTAGCATTCACCATAACCTCGAAAGATCGGTCAAAAAGAAGAAGACTGACACCTGTCCAGTCCTTTTACACACAATGTCCTCCACCGGTCACTCCGTTAACCCATCGGGCGCCTCCCACAGACTGTACGTGCGCGCGAAGCACGTCTCCTTCCAGCGCGGAAAGCGCAACTCAAACCCCAACATCTCCCTGCTCAAGCTTGAGGGCGTCGACACAACGGAAGCCGCCAAGTATGAGACATCAGGATATATGGACGTAAGATTTAATAGACTAATTGTCGTCGACAGCTTCTACCTTGGTAAGAAGGTCGTGTACATCTACCGGGCAAAGAAGGAGATCAGAGGAAGCAAGATTAGGTGCATCTGGGGAAAGATCAGGAGGACACACGGTAAACTCCCACAACCGCGTCAAAATATGTGATAAGATATGCTGACAGGATGTTATAGGCAACAACGGTGTCGTACGTGCGTCCTTCCGCAACAACCTCCCTCCCAAGACTCTCGGTGCCACCCTCAGAGTGATGCTTTACCCTTCCAGCATATAATCAACTAGCGTGTGGTGCGGTGGTGATGGACAATTGGTGGAAGAAGAACGAGGATGAGACGGCGGCAGTGATGAAGGACCTAGTAGGCAGTATTGTGGACTCTTCGTCGTCGGAGCAATACAGTAGCATTGTACTCCTGGTATGACAGAGGGAATCATAGAATGAAGAGCAAGGCCGGTCAGGATTCACAAAAAGATATGGCACCTGGCAGGGCGGATGTCAAGGGCGTTACCTTATACTGGAACTAGACAGTTTCTTCAACGACAACGAACTCTTTTAAAGTCAAACAAATGACTGATACCATTTACATCTACACGTCATTATGCTGGGTTAGGTTCCTCATTGGAAGAACTAAGGGCTTCCAGAGGGTCAATGTCTCTCTGTGTTGGAGGATAGATTACAGTGGTCGTTTAGTGCTCTATCAGCAGCAGATATCGTGTCATGCTGCGCCCACTGTGTCGTCGTCAATTGTGCTAGTATGGACCCTGAACGCTTGCCCTGCATATCTGCATATAGCCGTCAAGTTTCAAGTTCGTCTCATAGTTTATCTTCTCATTCATCCTTCTTACCCAAGCTTGTCGTCGCAGTATTGTATGGAGTCTCGGCCGTACAGCTATTGATATAGCCAGCCATGTACTGAACGCAAGAAATCGTCCTAACCACGCCTTCTAAGCTCTCTTGGTCGACCTGGAAGTTAACCGTCCACAGTCCATCATACAGCTAGTCCTCAAGCCCTTCCCAGCATTGTTGGTACACGACTTTCAAGATGTCTGGTCAACGTAGCAATTCGACGCAGAGCCGGCCAGGGATGTACAGGCATGGCAGGTCGAGCATGTCGCAGGCATCATTCATGGCAGAGGTGGACATGGCCTCCGAAGACATCTTTTCTGGTCCCATCTCAGAATCTGTGCCTACCTCCAATGTTGGCTTCATGCACCGACGAGATAGCGTCGCCGAGTCGACTACGGAATTCACATACTATGACGAGGAAGAGCACGCAGGTTCATCAGAAGAATGGATGGAGGACGAGGATATAGATGAAGAGGCTATCGTGGGAGTAGAAGACGAAGAACACGAAGAAGACTCACTGGGTACGCAAGAGAATGGCGGCAGCAACGGCATCACTGAGGAGCGAGACAGTTTTGCAGATCAAGATACAGATGTTGAGCCTTTGCCTCGGCGGCCATCAAAGAGAAGGAAGTCATCTGGCTATTCTCGTTCGTCGAGAGCCTCGCGGGAATCCGCGAGAGACCCGCTGCTGAAGAGGTCTAGCAGTCAAGGCTCGAACGTTAGTAACACAAGCGGGCGAGGCACCCGTGATAGAAATGTGCAGAAACTACATATACAGTCCGAAGATATGACAATCGTGATTGCTGGATTCAGAACCTCCGTGATCGGTATGGCAATTTACGTTACCATCTGTATACTCACAGGAGGCCTGGGTTATCTGCTTCTCCGCTGGTTACCGCAATGGTGGGTCAAGATAGTCGGAAAGTCATCCTCGTTGAAGGATTGTGACTGGGTAGTCGTCGAGGTACGATTTAGCATTGCGCCAGGCTTTACATTGAGACTGACACGCTGCAGAACCAATGGGGAGAACTGCTCATAGAAGACATCAAGGTCATCGAATATGGCCAACCACTCTCCACTGTATTTGGTGTGACAGGTAATCAAAAGTTCTCATCCTACGACGAGGAAGAGGACCCAGTCATGGAACAGCTCCATTTTCTAGACTATCGCTATATCAGGTTTTGCTTCAATCCTCTCAAGGATCGCTTCCTAATGACGAACACCTGGAAAGACCCAACTTGGAACAATGTCGAGGTCATCCGCAATGGCATTGACAGTGACGAGAAAGAGAGCCGTGAGCTTGTTTTCGGCAGAAACCTCATTGACATTGAGCAAAAGTCTGTGGGCCAGCTTTTAGTCGATGAAGCGCTACATCCATTCTACATCTTCCAAATCGCGAGTCTGATCCTCTGGTCCCTGGACGAATATTACTACTATGCTGTTTGCATCCTGATCATTTCCGTGGCAAGTATTGGCGCGACTCTGATCGAAACAAGAGCGACCATGAAGAGACTACGTGAGATATCTCGCTTTGACTGCAACATCAGGATCTTGAGGAATGGTTTCTGGCGTTCTGTGGATTCTAGTGATCTGGTTCCGGGGGACGTCTACGAAATTACTGATCCTGCGTTGACCCAGTTCCCCTGCGACAGTCTATTGCTTACTGGAGACTGTATCGTCAATGAGAGCATGCTTACTGGCGAATCTGTGCCTGTGTCGAAATCACCGTCAACTGATGACACACTCGCTCTGTTGGATCTTAGCGCTTCTTCCGTTCATCCTGAAGTGGCTAAGCATATGCTATTTGCCGGCACAAAGATCGTACGAGCTCGAAGACCGCAAGAAGGGAAGGATGACGAGGCAGCTGCACTAGCCTTGGTCGTTCGTACAGGATTCAATACAACCAAAGGTGCACTTGTCCGGTCTATGCTTTTCCCGAAGCCTTCTGGTTTCGCATTTTACAGAGATTCTTTCCGATATATCTCAGTGATGGCTGGTATTGCTGCCATTGGCTTTGTGGCTTCCTTCATCAATTTTATCCACCTTGGACTGTCATGGAGACTTATTATTGTTCGGGCATTGGATCTCATCACTATTGTTGTTCCTCCAGCATTACCTGCGACTTTGACTATTGGTACGAACTTTGCATTAAACAGGCTTAAGCAGAAGCAGATATTTTGTATCAGTCCTCAAAGAGTCAATGTTGGTGGCAAGATTGATGTGATGTGTTTTGATAAGACGGGTACGTTGACTGAGGAAGGACTGGATGTCCTTGGTCTTCGAGTAGCTATGCGACCTGGCAATCGCTTCAGTGAGCTTCTAGCTGATGCCAGTGCGTTGCTGCCTGGTTCTACCTACGAACGTGATCCGACAGTAAATTATGCTGTGCACAAAGCACTCATGTATACCATGGCAACATGTCACTCTCTTCGCGCTGTGGATAACGAGCTTGTGGGAGATCCGCTTGATCAGAAGATGTTCGAATTTACTGGATGGTCGTACGAGGAAAGTGTGCAGAAGAAGGATGAGACAGAAGATGACGAGCAGAACAAGCTATCTCCATCAGTCGCGAGACCACCACCCGGCATGGAGTATGATCTTGACGACAACGACGAAGCTGGGAACAAAAAGCCCATTGAGCTAGGTGTACTGAGGGAATTCGAATTCGTGTCCCATCTACGCAGGGCTTGCGTCATTGTACGCCAATTCGGTGCACAAGAGGGCAATATTTATCTAAAGGGTGCGCCTGAAGTGATGAAAGATGTATGTAGGCCTGACAGCTTTCCCGTGGACTACGAGGAGTTGCTACACTACTATACACACCGTGGCTTCCGTGTCATTGGCTGCGCAACGAAGGCTATCCCTAAGCTCAATTGGGTGAAGGTGCAGAAGATGAAGCGTCATGAAGCAGAAAGTGATCTCGAGTTCATGGGTTTCATCATCTTCGAGAACAAGCTCAAAGAAACCACAACAGACATTATCAACGAGCTTGGTGATGCTAATATTCGCAGGGTCATGTGCACTGGCGACAACATTTTGACTGCAATCAGTGTGGCACGAGAATGTAATCTGATTGATCCTCAAGCCCATTGTTTCGTGCCTCACTTCGCAGAGGGTGACGCCCGTAATCCGCTATCTCGACTGACTTGGGAGAGTGTGGACAATCCTATTTTCAAGCTGGACGAACAGACATTGAAGCCTCTGCCGCCACCGGCCGAAAGCGATACGTCTCTACCATACGATATATTCAATCTCAAGAACTACTCTGTAGCTGTCACCGGCGACGCTTTCCGCTGGATCATTGACTTTGCACCCGAACAGGTCCTTCGAGACATGCTCGTGGTTGGTCAAGTCTTTGCACGTATGTCACCAGACGAGAAGCATGAGCTAGTCGAAAAGCTTCAGAGCATTGGCTACACTTGCGGTTTCTGTGGTGATGGTGCCAACGATTGTGGTGCGCTAAAGGCTGCAGATGTGGGGATCTCGCTCTCAGAAGCTGAAGCATCCGTGGCTGCACCATTTACGAGCAGAGTCTTCGACATCTCATGTGTGCCACAAGTCATCCGCGAAGGTCGTGCCGCCCTTGTCACCAGTTTCAGCTGCTTCAAGTATATGAGTTTGTACTCTGCCATCCAATTCACCTCGGTCAGCTTCCTCTACGCATCGGCATCCAACCTCGGCGATTTCCAGTTCCTATTCATCGATCTATTCCTAATTCTACCTATTGCTATCTTTATGGGCTGGAGCGGACCATATGAACGTCTATCGCGTAAACGTCCAACAGCTAGTCTGGTGTCACGAAAGGTTCTGGTACCTTTGCTTGGGCAGATAGCTATCTGCGTTCTCATTCAGCTCATTGGATTTGAAGTTGTCCGCCAGCAGAAGTGGTTCGTGCCGCCTTTTGTCGACCCAAATCATTCTCAGAGCACCAACTCCGAGAACACCACTCTATTCTTAGTCTCTTGCTATCAGTACATTCTTTCCGCTATAGTGCTAAGTGTTGGCAAACCGTTCCGCACGTCAATGGCACATAATTGTAAGTCATTCTATCGCTGCACGTACAAGCCGATCAATGCTAACGCAAGGCAGTACCGTTTGTCATCACCATGGTTGTTGCCATTCTTATATCCACCTATATGCTCCTTGACCCTGCGGACTGGCTTTACGACCTGATGGATTTGACGGACATGCCTAATGGTTTTAAGGGCTTCCTCATAGCGCTCGGCGTAGGATACTTTGCTTTGGCCTATTCGGCGGAACAATTGCTGTTTCCCCAATTGGCGAGAGGTGTGGGTGAGGCTAGGAAGAAGTTCCTGAAGCATCAAAAGGAGCGCAAGGAATATAAGCTCATCATTGAGTCTATGCGATTCTAGTGTGATATGTAGAGAGATAGTAGAACATGGGTGTGCAGATATGCAAGCATTCATGCTGCGAAGCTTGGTGATGGTTGTCTTTTCCATGTCCGTTCCGAAGGCTTTAGCCGGGCGGACATCTCAACGTCTGGTTAATCATTGCTTTATGATAATTACCACTACCGTACGTCACACATCTTGAACCACCTACTTTATCTCTTTCTTCCACTTCTTGCCTCTGCATCCTTTCCCGACACTCTTTCCCTATTCCTCCAAGATGCAGACCATCCAAGTTCCCGAAGTCGAGGATGCTGGCGAGGGGTACGTTCCATCCCACTTCCTGAGCTAACCAATGCTGTCGATTGTCAGCTCCCGGACAAATCCTATTGTTGAGGCTGCAATTATATGTCAATGAATGAGCTGCTGACCATTACCCTACAGCGCCATGGAGCTCAAGGAGAACACCGTCATCGTTGTTCTCGGTGCAAGTGGTGACTTGGTATGTCCTATCTCACACTCCGCAACTCGCATCAATGCTCATTCGGACCTCTATTCTGACCATTCGGACTCTCGCAATAGGCCAAGAAGAAGACTTTCCCTGCCCTCTTCGGTCTCTTCCGCAACCGCTACCTCCCCAATGGCATCAAGATTATCGGATACGCCCGCACAAAGATGGAGCACGACGAATACCTGAAGCGTGTCAAGTCGCACATCAAGACCCCTTCCAAGGAGATTGAGGACCAACTTGCACAATTCGTCGAGCTCTGCACATATGTCTCTGGCCAATACGACCAGGATGATGGTTTCGAGGCTCTTGAGAAGCACCTTGGCGAACTCGAGGAGGGTCGCAGCGAGAACAACCGCATCTTCTACATGGCTCTTCCTCCATCCGTCTTCATTCCCGTCTCACAACACCTCAAGAAGATCTGTTACCCGAAGAAGGGCATTGCCAGAGTCATTATTGAGAAGCCTTTCGGCAAAGACCTACCTAGTTCTCGCGAGCTTGAGAAGGCTCTCAAGCCCGACTGGAGGGAAGAGGAGATCTTCCGTATCGACCACTACCTCGGAAAGGAGATGGTCAAGAACATGCTTGTTCTCAGATTTGGCAACAGGTAAGATTGGATGGATATATTTCGAGGATAGAGCTGATTGTTGGTACTAGCTTTTTCAATGCTGGCTGGAACCGTCACCACATCGACAATGTTCAGGTAAGTCATCTGTGGCGGTTCGCGAATCTAGACATTGCTAATACTCCGCTAGATCACCTTCAAGGAGCCCTTTGGTACGACAAGAAATGACGGAAACCGCACATTGAGACTAACAGCATAATAGGCACTGAGGGACGTGGAGGTTACTTTGATGAATTTGGAATCATTCGTGATGTCATGCAGAACCACTTGCTCCAGGTCCTCACACTCCTTGCCATGGACCGACCTATTTCATTCTCCGCAGAGGACATCCGTGATGAGAAGGTCCGTGTCCTCAAGGCTATCCCTCCTATCAGCCCCAAAGACGTCATCATTGGTCAATACGGAAAATCGCTCGACGGCAGCAAGCCCAGCTACAAAGAGGATGACACTGTTCCCAAGGGTTCAAGATGCCCAACTTTCTGCTCAATGGTTGCGTGGGTAAAGAACGAGAGATGGGACGGTGTTCCTTTCATCCTCAAGGCAGGAAAGGGTAAGACATATATGCCACTAAAGAACAGTACACATGATACTGACAAGGCTGTAGCATTGAACGAGCAGAAGACTGAAGTCCGAATCCAGTTGAAGGTACAATACGTTCGCCGCACTTCGAAACCTTTTACTCATATAATTCTTAGGACGTCACCTCTGGCATCTTCAAGGACATTCCCCGCAACGAAATCGTCATCCGTATTCAGCCCAACGAGTCCGTCTACGTCAAGATGAACTCCAAGCAACCCGGTCTCAGCATGCAAACCGTCATGACCGAGCTCGACCTCACATACCGCCGCCGTTTCTCCGACCTCAAGATCCCCGAGGCCTACGAGTCCCTTATCCTCGATTCCTTCAAGGGCGACCACAGCAACTTTGTCCGTGACGACGAACTTGACGCATCCTGGAAGATCTTCACTCCTCTCCTCCACTACCTCGACGACAACAACGAGATTGAGCCAATGGAGTACCCTTACGGTTTGTCTAAACATTCTCACATACGCAACAACAATACCTACAGTCTTCAAAGGTGATGACAAATACTGACGCCCAACCTTCTCACACAGGCTCAAGAGGACCCGCCGTCCTCGACGACTTCACCGCCTCATACGGATACAAGGTATGTCCAAGTGATCAGACTTCTGAACCAGACATCATGCTTACTTTGTGGCTTAGTTTTTCGACAACACAGTCAGTACTTCTCCTGATTTCACCACCTCCCGTCCCTATTCCCCCGCAGCCGATCCCCATTCGCCTGAGACATACATCAACAACGCCCTTCATTCGTTCAATTTCAAGCTCTAATATATACCCCCTTTTCTTTTTTCTATTTTAGGGATACCAATGGCCTCAATATGAAAACGAAAACGGTCCTCCACCTCAGAAGTTGTAGGCGTGGAGCGCTTGCATGGTAAGAGATGGATGACGGATGTGGTTTGTTGATAGATGGGTATGATTGGATGCGTGGTGAAGGGTCGATGATGAGTAGCGGGAAGGCAGAATTGTATTATTGAGTACTATAGCCTCCGAGCACGGCCGGCCGGTCCTTCGACTCCCTGTGAGCTTTTCTTGTGGAATTGGTAAATTGATAACATAGAGCACAAATGGAGCATTTTCATATCATCATGTTTGGGAGACATTGGATTCAAGCTACGCCGTTCTCGACTCAATATACAAATTCCAGGGTGAGGCTGGTGTTGTTTCTGTGTGGTCTACTTCCCTACATGAGAACACATCATACATGCGGAGCCTCATGGCTAACTCCCCTCTGATCTGTTCTAGTGTAGTGTAGTCTAATCTAGTCATTTAACTCCACTTGCCCTTCATCTTAGCGCATGGCGCAAGAGTGCTCGGTCTTGTTGTTCCTGACTGTCGCAGGTCTGTGTCGGTATGTGAAAGTCCTGTGTAGCTTCCACTTATTGTTCCAAGTGGCTCAGAGATGTTTTTAACGAGACTTGGAGGATAGATAGGCAGAATATAGCGAGCGACCATTGTTGCGTGAAGACAGAAAAGTTAAGAAACTTCGTCCTAAGTCAGTTGTCATACCTACTTGATAGTTCCAGCCTAAACTAAATAGCTTTCGACATAGGGGTCAATCTTATCTCGAGGGAGGTTTCTCCAAAGTCCCCGTCTGCTTGCGTTGTTGAATATACGGCCACATCACATCATACTGTTCACGCTTCGCCCAAGTTCGCCCTAGTGCCTTCGACATGTACCATACGTCATTGAGGATTGATCAGCCCTTGCAGTCATGCCGCCTATTTATTCATCTCCACTATCATCCTCAACACCTCCTCTGTACCACCACGCTCACACTCTTCGTGTGCAACAATATCTTCATCGTTATCCGCCTGCATCTCCGCCAGACAAGCACGCATTCCTGCCAGCTGTACAGACCCGCTGTCACTAGTATCCTCCATCACTTCCAACGCATGGTTAGCATCTTCAAGATAGCGGCGTTTGTCGAAGATGTCCTCGGCGATTGCAGCCACGATCATGTTATAGCGGAAACGGAAGAACCAGGGAAGTAAAGGATCGGCTAATTCCGAGAGGCACTCTATTCTTGCACGATCGTATTCTTCATTCTCCAAGAGAGAGTCAATCTGGAATGATGTTAGCTTTGCTTGTGTAAACTCTTCGTGCTAAAACTTACTCGCTCAGCTGCCCGGAGACGATAAGCACGTATGGTAGGGAATGGATCGCTACGCTCAGCCTCGGTATGTCCTGTATGAGGTGGCGAAGGGGTCGATATTCTTTACCTTCTCCTTCTCCTTCTCCTTCTCCTTCTCCTTCTCCTTCTCCTTCTCCTTCTCCTTCTCCTTCTCCTTCTCCTTCTCCTTCTCCTTCTCCTTCTCCTTCTCCTTCTCCTTCTCCTTCTCCT
>Ga0160429_1000164_pt1 | contig 83746 bp, 96 predicted proteins | sample SolpanmetagenomR_FD_108199 | JGI IMG/M metagenome (GOLD analysis project Ga0160429, IMG submission 108199) | Solar panel surface microbial communities from Lawrence Berkeley National Laboratory, California, USA - R | ecosystem: Engineered > Built environment > Solar panel > Unclassified ... | reverse complement strand
CAACCTCAATGTGAACCATGTCCGCCACACGCATATTGCTATCAGAACATGCAAGTATCGTGCGAGTCTGACTTTATACTGAAGCCTCATCCGTTGTCGCTAGGTGGTGCCATACCACTACCTCCAACATGTGAGCCTGATGGTGAGAAGGCGAGGAAGGTCAAGACAGTCGCAGACAGGGCAGTCGAAGAGCTGAGGGAGCGCAACGCAAAGTGGGAGTGTGGCGAACTCAAGGATGCACGCGGCAAGCGTGTTAGTGCACCTGTCATCCAGGAGCCGGAACTGAAGGGAGTGGTCGAGACACAGAAGAAGAGGAGTATGAGTCAGGAGGAGTTTGAGGAACTGTGGGCAGCAGCGATTGGGGATATCATGCAAAGGGAAGAGGTCGGGCACAGCGTTGATGGGTAAGTTTCATCCTTTCTCTACTTGATTCTTTTGTTATCACATATCGGTTGTGCTTGTTGTTTTCTGCTTCTATCTTTCAGCATTCCTTCCAGTTCCCCGGTCGCTGCCTCCTCCACCTCTCCTTTCTGCGCAGTCTTTCTAGTTTGCATTCTGACAATGTCGCGCTTGTGCGCCCTACTGACATAGTCTTTCCGTCCACCCTCCAGACAAACAGGCGCACGCACCCTCCGCTCGACATCACTCGCAAACATCAGTCTCGGCTGCGCAGTCCGAAGATCCGTCCGCGTCACGCTGGAACGCTATCTCCGACAGCTTGTCCTTTTAATCGTTCTCGTTGCATCAGTCCTTTATGGTCGCTACTCCATTCTCGACTCTTGGCGCACCGAGGCACGCGCAAAGCAACTCGCGAGTGTGACACTTGAGCGGTTAGCTGCACAAGCTGCATATGCAAGGACGGTCAAGGGTAGTGGCGATGAAGAGGATGAGAGTTATATCAGTGTGAGTCAGCTTAGAGATGATGTCCTTAGGGAGGAGTTTAGCAGCAAGACGAGGCAGAAGTTGTGGCAGAAGGTACAGATGAAGGTGGAGGGTAATAGTAATGTTAGGAGTATGGTGAGAGAAGGTAGAAGTGGGGAGGTGGGAAGAGTCTGGGAATGGATAGGAGCGCTAGGAACGATCGAAAGCCCGAGGCGTGGTATGGTTGAAGGTACGAGCACCCCGGTCAAAGAAGAGATGGAACAGAGCGTGGTCAGTACGGGTGGGAACAAGAGGAGGAGCTGGGGAGGGGATAGACCCGTATACTGAGCTAGACAACGTATGAGTATTGAAACTAATAGAGGCATGTTTACCTTGAAAAGGGGGTTTGTCACATGATCCTTGGCTTTCGTTGCTGTCTGTTGATCTTAAACTTTTTTTCTATTTGTTTTCTTGTCCTACTGCAGATTTCAGCAAATCACTTTTCTTCACATACATACCTATACATCAACATGTCTGCCGGAAGAGCTGTCCAAACCTTTGGCCTCCAGGTCCCCGCTGGAGATGAGCCAACTCCCATTGTCGAGTTCGGCGACTATCCTGCGACCATTCGTCTCACCATGGCCGCGCTGGACCCAACTGAGAAGGTAGAGGGTGCCAATGCCGATGACTTCAAGGGCGCTGTTCTCAGGATCATTCGCATCCCTGAAGAGGACGAGGATGAGGAGGATGATGAGGATGACATGGATGATGATATGGCACATCTGTTGGATGAGGAAGACTCTGAGGAGGATGATGAGGAGGAGGATGGTGATGCAAAGACAAGCAAGGCCAGCAAGGTTGCTGCGCTAAAGGCTGCAATCAACGGCGATAGCATGGAAGTTGATGCTGCTCCAAAGGGCAAGAAGGGAAAGAAGGCTGCCGCTGCTGCCGCTGAGGAGGATGGAGATGAGGACGAGGACGATGATGAGGATGACTTGGAGTCATTCGACGAGGATATTCCCGCTCCCGAAGAATTCGTCCTTTGCACACTCGACACAAAGCAGGTTAGTTTGTAGCTCCTTCATGCGCTCTATCCATATCCACTAACACAACCCTGCAGCACTACCAACAAACCCTCGACATCACAATCGACGAGCGCGAAACCGTCTTCTTCCAAGTCTCAGGCACACACACCGTCTACCTAACCGGCAACATCATCATGCCCGACGCCGACGACTACGACGACGACGACTCCGACGACTCAGACTACGACCAATCCCCCGACGAGGACGAGATGGATATGCTCGACGAGGATATTTCCGATTCCGAAGACGCCCTCGACACCCTCGACAACCCGCGCGTCACCGAAGTCGACGACGAAGAAGCAGACGCTCCCGTCCTAGTCGCTGCACCCGCAAAGGGCAAGAACAAGCGCGCCGCCGAGGACGACTCAATGGTCGATGCCAGCATGGCCAGCGCCACCTCTGCAACCTCAGCCACCACCGACGGCGAGAAGCTCAGCAAGTCTCAGAAGAAAAAGCTAGCCAAGAAGCAAAAGGATAACGAAGGCAACGCCGTCGCTCCTGCTCCTAAGGCCGAGCCTAAGGCAGACAAGAAAACCGTCCAGTTCAAAGAAGGCCTCGTGTCCGGCCCAACACCCTCAGGCACCTCCACCGACTCACCCAAGCCCGCCGCTGCCACTACTTCCGGCGCCCGCGTTGTCAGCGGCGTCACCGTCGACGACCGTAAGATCGGTAGCGGTCCTGCTGCCAAGAAGGGCGATCGTATCAGCATGCGCTACATTGGCAAGCTCGACAAGACTAAGGCTGTGTTTGACTCCAACAAGAAGGGAAAGCCGTTTAGCTTCCAGTTGGGCAAGGGTGAGGTGATTAAGGGATGGGATATTGGTGTTGCGGGTATGCAGGCGGGTGGTGAGAGGAGGCTGACGATTCCGGCGGGGTTGGCGTATGGGAGCCAGAAGATGGATGGGATTCCGGCGAATTCGACGTTGGTGTTTGATGTTAAGTTGTTGGAGATTAAGTAGTAAGTAGAGGAAGTAGAGGGTGAGCATTGAGTGGCAGGGAAGGGGGAGATCTGGATGATGGAAAATTTGTATAGTGAGATGGATTACTGCATGGTGGGCAGGAAAAGTGGCTCTTTTGTAGCTCTGTTATTGTATTGTACTATAAGCGGGAGTCTTCTGGGTGGAAAATCAAAAGTCATAACTTCTTCTTGCAGATATCTTGTTGATGATTGTTCTTCGAGTGCTGATTTTTAATCATCTTGAGGTGGAAAAAACAAGTCACCTTCGACTTCTGTTGCTTCGTCCTTCACTGCGGCAGCATCTTTGGCCGACAAAAATCAGCAAGCCCTCAAACGAGTCGCACGCACAGCCCTGGTCCAGTATGGACAGCTCAAGTAGGACAGTTTTGAATACATGAAGGCGGCGGAAGTGACCCCTAAGCGCAGAGGTGGTGAAAATCAATGATTGGGAACAGGCGCGAAGGTGATGAAGAACTGAAGATCAATGACAGGGATTGAAAGTAGTAAGAAGCGTGTAGAACATTGAGTATGGCAGCTTGCAGCTTGTGAGTGTGAAAGGCATTTCTTTCTTTGAGTATAGAGCTCGTCTTCCACTGCCTCTGTATAACTTTCCTCGTGAGCTCGTCAATCCTTGCTTTCGTGTTTTCTAGGATTTATGCTGCTGGAACCCATTGTCGAGCTCGTCCTCCAGCTTTGACCGACGAGGCTTTCTGCTTCATATATGACGGTCGATGCTGTGTGGGCCGCGGACAGATGGCTCAGATCTCCCAGCGAGACGACCTGCATTAACCCGAGGAGCATGACCCGGAAGGGGACGGAGCGGTTTCTTGCACTCCTGCCCATCGATGCACATGTCCGTGTATTCGCCATTCTCACCGACACGAGGTAATTCGACCGGTGCTGCGAGGACTTCTCCATCTTTCACCTTCATGTGGCTAAGAACGGTCGTGTCTTCGCGTTTGAGCTGCTTGACTTTGTGCTGCTTCTTGTCAGTATTATGACACAACAAGCTTGGCTGCTTGAACTCACTGATTCGCTGCAGTTGTCTCCAAGCACTATAGCAGGTTGATTCTCGTAGATTGAGGGCATGATCACAGACATTTCGCGTTGCAGGTTACCCAGCATGTCTTTGATCGCCTCGTGGTCAGACTCTGCTAATGACCCCGTAGCATAGACGTGATACTCGTTGGTAAAGGTTGTACGCTCTGGAGCCCACTAAAGTACTTTCAACCTTGAAAGATACGATAGCAACCTTCTTCAAGTCATACTGCTCCCAAGTAACCACATGCAAGCCAGCACGAGCCTCGAGAGTCATGGTGTTCAAGAACGAGACATTCTCTATAGCATGATCAGCTCTAGCATCTTGAATGGTCAAATGCACTAACCTTTGCACAACCTTATCGTACCCTCGACGTCAGTCACGTTGAGGTGCGAAGGTAGGAGCATTGTGAGGTGTTTGTGGAGGAGTATCGAGTGGAATTTTGAGGAAGGGAGAAGATGATGAGGAAGAAAGAAAGAAGTAGAAGAAGAAAAGGATAGCAGCCTTGAGTGGGGTAGCTCTTTCATCAAACCGTAAGATGACAGATCGCGCACAATGCGAGGGAGGAGAGCGTGTTTCATGACGGACGGCTCAGAAAGTGTTCAAGCAATGTATGTCATCGCCTTCAAGGTGTGGAAGTTTCTAATTCGATTTCTTTCAACTGTGATAACTGTCTATCACATTATTTCCAGCGTGTTGTCAAGGCTTGTATGCTGTGCTATTGTGTAGTAGTCGAGATTTGTGGAATCTTGCCGGAAACTTCTGGTGTCCTGGAAACACACGTTTCCGTCCCAAGGGAAACAAATCTCATCTCAGCTTGAAGTCGTGCCCCTACCATGAGTGCAAGCTTCGATCGTGACCCTCGAGAAGATGAGCATTTTTTGTGGACACTCTGCTGCACTGAAGACCATCTGAGCACAACGGCAAAGTCGTGTAAAGGCCGGTGAGGTCCTTGCGAGGCATTTCGATGGTTGCGGTAATCAACCTGCCGCTTCTTTCTACTGCCATATTGTCGAGTATAGGGAAGTCCAGGTTCTCATTGCATGACTCCACTATTCGCTGTCACTGCATCAGTATCATTCTCTTACTTTCGTTGGAGCTGACATACGATGAGATGAAGGCCATCATTCAGAACGGCGACACGTTCATGCATTGCGGTAGACGGCATGAAGGCTGCCACTCTGGCTTGCAGAGTGTGAAGCATCTGCTTGATAGCCAGGAACTCAGACTCGCTCGATGAGCCAGAGGCATACGTGAAGAAACGCGTAAAAGGATGCACAGGACCACCACGCTGTGTCCCCACGATAGCAACCTTCTTCAAGTCGTCCTGCTGCCAAGTGACTACACGTAGATCGTCGCTCTCACGACCAATCATGTGGTGCAAGAAGAGAACGTTCTCTATACTTTGTTAGTAGGAATATGAGATTCGGTATTGAATTGACCAACCTTTGCACATTCTCATCAACCCTCGACATCTGTTACGTCTAGGTGGGAGGGCAGAAGCATGATGAGGTTTTTGAAAATGTTGTCAGGCAGCCCTGCTTGTTGCTAGGTAGTGTGAGGCGAAGACAACAAAAGAAGAGGGTTGCGTCGAAAAGGAAGAAGGAAGAAGAAAAGAAGAGAAGAGTGGCGTGCGGGCAGATGACTCTGCATAAGGTAATTCAAAGTAAAACTGTCATTTTGAGCTCGTGAAAGAGAGAGCGTATTTCATGGCGGTCTTCGAGCAAGAGCGTGTTTCATGTTCACAAACGAATCGTTTCCACTCCAGGCTGCAAGCTTTGATTCTTCATTCTGATATGATCAAGGTCCAGCGTTTCCGTATTCCCATCACTCAGAGAGATACTGTGAATGCCTCGACCATACAACCCCTTCTTGCACAAATCCTCATCGACACACATGTCTGTGAAGTAATCTTAATCCTCCAACGCTGCAGAAACCAGTTTGCCATTCTGCAGCTCACTGTCCGTGAGAACTTGTCCATTGGTGTAATCAAATTGCGAGGATTTGTGTTATTACTAGTCAGCAGATTCACCTCAGACAGGCTCGTAAGCGTCATACTCTATGGCCCTGTTCTCTCGAACTCTAAGGTGCTCGACTGCTCGCTGATTGACGGCATTATGGCGGCGACCTTCACTTGTAAATTTTCGAGCATGTTCTCGATAGCGGCTTGGTAGGATTCGGTAGATGATCCTCTAGCATAGATGGTAGAGGACATGAATGTCTTAGTATATTTGCTATCAATGATAACAGCCATCTTATTGTCATTCTGCATCCAGGTTACAATCAGGAGATCCTCATGCAAAAGCTCGGGAATCAAGAAGCAGAGATTTCTGTAGTGAGAGTCAGTGGTGCTTAAGGACTATATAGGTGAAGATATTGACTAACCCTTGCATAACCTGATCATTCCCTCAACATCAATTGAATTGGGGTGCAAAGGTAGAAGTGGCATCATAAGATGTGCGCGAAAATTGCCGTCAGAGAGAACCAGTAGCTATTGAAAATATGAAAGTTCAAAGACGGCAGGAGAACGAAAGAGAGTGTTTGCGTCGGTAAAGGAAGAAAGAGAAGACGAGAAGGAAAGGGAAGAAAGGTAGCGTTGGACTGAAGACGGCAGATCCCATGCAACAGGTGTTTAACGTTCCCAGGGAAAGAGCGTGTTTCACTTTGGGAAAGAGCGTGTTTCATGTCTATGTCAACGAATTGTTCGACTCCAGGCTCCAAGCTACAAGTCATCGTGAGTTCAAGAAAAAAGTCATTATACCCGTAATGGATCTTCTCGCAGCTCGAAGCGTGTCCAAAATTCTCTTTGGGTGACGAACCAAGCATTATGTGTCTTCCAGTCGTCACAGTCCATTTTAATCTATCATTCAGTCAGTAAGTCAGTCTAGAGTTAAGCGACAGAGATGATGAAATGGACACCACCTACTTTGAAATTGCGCAAGAATGTCGGCACAAGCTTGTAGATCTCGAGCAAGCTGATGTTCTTGCCAATGCACGTTCTGGCACCTGCACCGAACTGGAACATCGCCGCAGACATAGCCTTTAGCCTTTCTGGGGAGGCCTCAAGCCACCTTTCAGGTCTAAAAATGTCAACATCCTCGCCGAAGAGTTCCTTCCGTCTGTGAATCACCCAAGCATTACACCCGACAATGACACCCCCCTGAATGTATTCGCCACAAATCTCGATGCCTTGTGGTGGAGTGTAGCGTTCCAAGATTAGTCCTGCTGCTGGATGAAGTCGGAAAGATTCTTGAATCACTGCGTCAAGGTAGGGCAATTGCTGCGCCTCCGTCCAGCTGACCTCCAGATTCCTGCGATGTACTATCTTCCCAGTGGCAGCAGCTTCGTCCAATTCCGCCATCAGCTTTGTATAAACTCGAGGATGTTTAGCGACGTGGTAGAATATGGAGCTGAGACTGATTGCTGTCGTTTCGGAGCCGGCGAAGATCATACTGGTGCACGAAGCCAGTACTTGCGCGTCTGTCATGAATTCTGGATGATCTATTTGCGCTTGTCGGAACTTGGTGAGAAGGTCGATGCCACCGGACTTTTCCTCCACATCTCCCTGACGTTCTGCGGCACGGTCAAGTGCGAACTTGGTGACTGGAAATACTTTCTTCGTCAGGCCAAGAGCTTCCCATTTGAGCTTGAGAGGATTTTTGTTCCAAAGTAGGTCGAGGAAAGGTATTTGCCCTGTGACCGCACTATAGCTGAGGAAGTTACCGATGAACGTCACGACACCTCCAACATCAATGTTCTGCTCGATATAGCCTAGTCGCTTGCTCCATGTAAGTTCACCAATAACGTCGAAGGCAAAGAATTGCAACCATTGAGAGAAGTTACATCGTTGATCTTGCTCAATGAATAGCTCCTTCGTCCTTTGAATGAACACAGCAAGAGTACTATCCACCAGCGGCTCATATGTGACGACGTTGGACATGGTGAATGCACTGTTGACACATCTCTTATACTTTGCGTGATAGTCTTCGTTCAAAGTAGAGAAGAGACTTTCTAGTCTCCTGCCTTTGGATGTCGCTTGCTGGATGGGATAGAATTCAGACTACAAAGTGTGAGAGAAGTATGTTCTAACATTAAGCAGAGGATGAGTAGCTACCTTTGTGAAGCCCTTGTTCAATCCATAGATTGTCTTGATTGCAGTAGGGTCTGCAAAAGAAAGGACGTTGGGACCAAGCCTCACAATATCACCATGCTTGCGATGTAGCTCAATGTGTGTTCGCTCAGGCTTACGCTTATAGACATCGATGAACCGCCACCAGTCAGTGAAGCCTGCAGCAAGTGGTCCGGGATATTTGTTCAAGCCATGGTTGAACTTGTTTCGAACGAGCCTGCTGAGGAGAGCAAGAACAATGAGTAAGGGCCAGTATGGAAAGATGACAGCAATGAATTGGACGAGCATGATGACGGTGCTAAACACGCAGATGCTGAGGAGGAGCAGAACAGCACAGGCGGGCGATGCTGGACATGCTTATAAGCCATGTACGGCAATGGAAGGGGAACCAATTGCCAGTTACTTCCTGCGCGTACCATCTCCTTGGCCTTGTGTTTCCAGGTCACACTGCCGCCACCATGGCATCCCCACAAGAAACCATGCGGAGAAATGGAGGGGATGCTGGAGAAATGGTGGAGAAAGAAGGAGGAGGTGACTTGGCCGAGCATGTGCATGTGGGACGTCGGGACATCATGCAAATTGCACTTGCCGGTTCAAGCTCACTGTTTCACACTTCACTCTCATTCTGACTTTGACTTCGATGCCTTTCAGCCATCCCTTGTAAATGAGAGTCAAGCGCAACGATGTCAGCGTGGAGTTGTGGCAAGCAGATGTGCCAAGACTGAGCTTTTGCCTTGGCTACTTGCCGCTCAGCAAGAAAAGATCAACCTGTCCTCAGTGTCATAGAAGCGCACAAGAGCAAGGGTTTCATGTCCATGTTCGTCATTGTGTTGTGTACGCAAAAGACTAGATGGGGTAAGTATGCTGGAACAGTGCAATGTGAGTCTTACAAGATGTTGAAGCCCTCGAATCTAAAAGTGACGGCACTTTGGAGTACATCTAAAGCATTTCCGAAGGTCGACTTCTGTATGGCAGGTTTTGCTTATGATAGTCAGCGAGATGAGCGGGATGATGTGGCAGGCGAAGCGGTAAAAGACATCTTCAGACAGTTTCTCTTGTGGGCTATCATCGTCACGTCAGGGCACTTTGACCACCTTTCGGTCAAGAAGTGGAAGCTTACGTCGAGAATCGTCACGCTTACTTCCTTGACATCTGTTCTTAATGTTTCTGTATCCATGCTCGTGGTCAAATTCTATGTTGATCGATGGTATCTACAGAGGTGGAAGAAGTTGACAGCTCCAGATTCGAGCGCTGCAAGAGACGACAAGAGTGACGCTGCCGATAAAGCTGAGGACACTTCCCAGATCAGGAGTAGATGACTGACAGGACTAATGAAGCTGGCGATATCGATATGCCTGACGAAAGGAGATGAGGGGATTGGAGGTTGTGAGCTGACATGTTGTGAGAGTTAGCCATGGCAGAAAGACCAAATGAGTCCGCCACATATGATATTGTCGCCTAGCAAAATCAGCACGAGCACCAGAGTGTCCTTGTTTCTTTGACATGATCCTCATGAAGTTGTAGGCTGGTTTGTTCATAGAACTCTGGACGACATGATTGGTGAAAGCTGTACAAGAGGCAGCCGGCGAAATGCAGTAAGCTTCATGTTCTCTAGGTCGACGACTCGGACGGAGCTCGTCCTCCAGTCTGGCAGATACTACAGGACTGAGCCATAGACACCGCTAAAGTTCCTGGTAATGAGGATCCTGGTATGAAAGTCGTCCAAGTTGATCATGTTGGCGACCTAGTTCAGCGAGCAGATAAAGAGAGAAGCAGAGAAACAGAGAAGTCGTGGTGAGCAAATGGACTTAATAGTGTTTGTTGATGTATATTCGATGCTTCTTTGACGATGTTCAATATGTGACGCAGCCGAGCAGAAGAAGAGAAGAAGAAGATTAATAATTTGAGAAATCGCTTATGTTCTCGTTGATAAGAGGGTTAGTGTGAGGAAGAGTTTGCTGCTACGGATCAAAGTGGCACAGCTATCCTTTCATATCCCTTGTCACCGTCTCTTTCAACATTTTGCCAATATCATGGTCAATACGCGCCCTCTTGTTCTCTCCCACAACCTCAATCTTATTGGCCTTGACCGTACCCAGATACCACAAAAAACGCATATGGTCCGAGCAGATGTCGTCAAGCAAAGCGCGCTGCTTGACGCGAACAGGCATATTGCCAGCGAAAAGCTCAATGGCGGAGGGCGTCATGCCGGTCGAGCCATAGTGCGCCGTAGCGACGCAGAACATCTTCACAACCGAACTAATAGCGACGATACCCTCCAACTACGTAACATGGGTCCACCAGCCCTCTTTGATTCACCGCACAAACCATCTGCCTAGCTCGGCGCCGTGATAGTTGGTACCTAGTACCAGGATATCGCCCATGCCCTCTTCGGGCGATGAAGTCGAGTGCGCGGATCTCCGCGCAGCCATTGAAGCGGTGATGGCATGGGTGAAACGTGCGGAGGGCTTGATGTACTGGGTAGCTTAGGCGCTGCCAGCTATTCCTCGACGTGCTACAGAACACAATCCTACCGTCGGACTTTTCCGTAGAAGCCCAGTGTAACCTTTTGCAGTGCTCCGTGTAGAGCAAGCAAGTTGAAACATTCAAAAAGATTCTCGTCAAACGCGAACTGACCAGTACGATCCAAACCATCGCTCGTTTCGTCTGTTTTGTCAAGTCATCAAATGGACATCTCAACTTCAATAGCAGCGACAAGACAAGATGGGTGTGAAGAGTACTATTAGCTCATCTGAGGCTGGTGATCATCACGAAGCTGCTGAATCTCCTCATCAGTAGTAATAGGAGCTAATATGAAAAACGACTTGAATAGCAGCGATGAGGCGGGTGTGAAAAGTGCAGCAGCTTGTCTAAGGCCGGCGATGCATCATCAAGCTGCTAGATCTCTTATTAGTAGTATTGAGAACTGGCCTAGGAATGATTTGAGTAGCAGTGTGAGAAGATGGGTATGAAGAGTGTCAGGAGTTATTCCTATTCTTTACTTGCCACCAGCGATTCTCATATCTCACAAGCAGTTCATCGCAATATTACATCATATTCATATCGCCTTCATCCCCATCACCAGGTGTGACGACCTCCGCAAGGGTCAAACCACCACGCCCAACCACCATAATCCTCGCAATCTCAATGCTCCCCTTTGCCCTTTCAAAGACCCAGGCCTTCTCCTCCTCACTCGCATCATCACGCAATACCTTCACATCACCAAGCTCCACAAGGGTAGGTGCAAACGCCGCTACTCGCTGCTGCAGCCCGTCCAGCATTGCCATGATAGCCAAGTCCACGGACACGACCGCCTCTCCTACCGCGTACGTGTAGTAATTGATTGAAGCGGGTTGGCCGCCTGCCTGATTGCATTCGTGGAGTGCGATCAACGCAACTTTGTAGAGACCGTCGACTTTCCAACTGATGACGCTCAGCTCTTCGCGGAAATCGGCTTTGATCGCGTACAGAAAGGCGGCGTTTGCTTAAAACATAGAGTCAGCTTGGTGATGGAACGTAGGCTATGTGCGAAGTTTGGTGGACTTGCCTTTGCAGAGTTTGATGAGTCCATCCATGTCGATGCCAGGGAGGTGACAGGGTTGGAAGACTGCGGAGGGTGGAAAGACTGCAGGGGGTGGGGGTGGAAAGACCGTGGAGGGTGTTGTAGTAGGGTTGGGTCTGTGAGGGAGAGCGTGAAACTGGTGGGTCGACATGTTGTGAGCTTTTTTGTTTGCTTGAAGGTGGTGAATGGTGGTGAATGGTGGTGAATGGTGGTGATGTGGAGAAGATGAAAAAGAGATGGAGAGGTTGGTAGTTGTCTTTTGTGAGATTGTAGATTGGAGGAAGATGGATGAGAGCCGCGAGCTAGGGACAACCGTTCGCTCTTCGTTGCTTGACTGGAAGAGCCCAATTATATATATATTCGAATTGAAGGGCAACCTGCAGAGTGCAGTCTTTGCATCCCGCCGAACACTTGAGTAGCCTCTGTTGTGCGCTCTGTCGACAATTCTGCCAGAAGATATTCCTTCATGTCGTTCTCGACATTCCCTCCACTCATCATCATAAGCTATCTTCACTGTTCCTGTATTCTGATGTCGTTCTGCCACCTAATCTCTTCCTCAATTCTTTGAATACAGCCTTCCTAACACAACATACAGGTCTTTCGAGACGCGTACTTTGGGCATTGTAAACATGACATCCTGTCTTCCGTTCAGCCTCGTTCATGATGAGAAGCAGATGATAACATACGGGATCGTCACTGGCTTCGCAGATGACTTCAAGCTTTTTGACTTCACCACATTGTTTGATGATTTTCGGCATGATCTTGGACATCGCGATCTGCAGATTGGCGTGCATGTCCTGAATGGCCAGGAGACTGGACTCATGGCTTGATCCCTGAGCATGAATGATGAACTCCACATTGACGATCCCATCCAGCCCTTCGGTATCTCTAGCTGAAACAATAGCAGCGTAAAACAGAAAATCGCCCTCCTTCCAGGGCAAGACGTAGATCTTTTGCCTGGACTCCGCCAGGCTTGAAGTGGAAATTGTGAAGTATGAGAACGTTCTCTGCATCATTGTGAGCCGCATTTTAACAGCGCATGATGACCGACTTACCTTTGCAGAGCTTGAGAATCATGTCAATTTCGCTTGCGCCGTGTTCTGACACCAGGCCTGCAGACATGTTGAGGGGTGAATGCTTTGATGTCGAAAGTGGTTGGAGTTGCTTGAAAGTGTAGGAAGATTTTGGATTTTGTGAAAAGAAAGTGGAAGGTCAGAGTAAAACCAGGGAAATAAAGGGCGGTTGTTTGGAATGTTTGAGCTAGTTTTGCTCAAGCACGTTTCAGATCTTTCAAACCTCTTCACGTTTCAGATCGTCAAGCACGTAGACAGGAACAATTACCACCAGCACGAGCAAAACGCGTCCTACACGACAGTATGCACTGTGGAACGTTCTCAGCGATCGAGTCCAGTCAACTGCTGAATCTGACTGATCCTCATACCAAAACTTTGTCAATATTGCCAGGATCACAAGGATTGCACGCTCACACCACCATTACCTAGTAGCAAGTTAGCAATCACACATTGAACGCCAAATAGCACATACCACGATCTGAAGTTCCAGCAGGGACCCACTTTCCAGGTCGTTTGCTGTTTGCTCGAAAGTACCTTGATACTTCATACTAATCTTCATGATTGCTAGCAAGCAAACACAAAATCGGGGGAGCTCTAAACCGCTGAAGAATTCACAGAAGTAACAACACTCTTGTGCTTGTCAGACTAAAGCCGAAACTAGACGTTGCTCATTAAAACTACCTCAAGTAAGCAGATCTCAACTTTCTGTTTGTGAGATCTTGTCACCACAACATCCCGAACATGCCTCGCAAGAAGTCAACAGAACAACCCACACCCACTCCAACCCCCGGCGGTACTCTCGACGACATCTCTCATCTCACAGCCGACCTTGGAGGAAAAATCAAACTGTGCAAAGGTAAGGCTGGAGATGAAATCTCATCGGCAGACCTCACACAGGTTTTTGACAACGTCACAGAGATCGTTCAATTCCTCAATCCTCAAATGTCCTACAACGAACTTCGCCTGGTCACTTGGGAAGAGGGTGTCGACATCAGAGCTGGAATGGCTCTGTTGCACACTGTCTGTGCTAGGTCGGAGTTTCCACAACAGAAAACGACGGAATACACCATGCTTGGTATCAGTGTTGCTTGTAACAGTACCGAGAAGGCTGTCGATAGTTTGTTGGCAATCATGCAAAGACGAGCTGGAGACTTTATGCCTGGGATTCTTGCCGCTGCACCTTTGGGGATGCCGTTTCTTGCACAATTGAGTCCGAAGTTCTGATCTGCTGAGAATGAGGCGCTGTTAAAGGAAGTGATAATGTTAGCATCATAAAGGTCGACGGAGTGGTGGGAGAATGAGGCATTGATGCGAAGTATGCAAAGGAGTGGCGTTTTCCGTCGTCATCGCCTCGTCTTGAATATAGCTTTGTTGTATTCCAATGGATGATTCCACCAAGTTTTGTTTTCCGAGTTCCTCGAAGGAAATTTATCTCTTCTGTTTGTGTATCGTGCCTTCCGTGCTCAGCTGTGGACCTGCGCCAGAGGAAGAATTCCAGTGCCGTCATATATAAGCTCTGCTTCCTTTGTCCTTTTCAACATTATCAACAACTTCACACATACATTGGCAAACATCATAAACATTATCAAATATCATACTGTATCGATCACAATCATGAAGTTCACCACCTCTGTCGCCGCACTGGCCTTTATCAGCTCCTTCGCAGCAGCAGCTCCAGCTCTTGAACGCACATTCAACGACAAGTACTTCACCACCTGCAAAGAGGATACCACTCCAGCCTTCGACGAAACCACCTACAACAAGACCATCGATACCTACACCTCTGCCTACGGAGGTGGCGGTGGTACCCTGGAGCACGGGGTCGACGGTGCACCTACCTATCAAGGGGTGTGCTGTGAGGGCTGGTGCCTATACGTTCACCACGCCTTTTTACCGGAGGACTATCATTGGAACGACTTAGATTTCCAATCAGCTGTCCAGAGAACCAGAGAAGCTGGAAAAGGAAGAGGTGCTTGCAGCACCGACATCCAGAAGCATGAGCTGAGGCTGAACTACATGCCAAACAGTGACAAGATCTGGATAAAGACAGGAAAGAGCAAGGGTCGTTGGATCAAGTTGAGCAGCGAGATGGGAGACACCTGCTCTGGTGCGAAGCCTTACCGTGGTCCTGTCGGCTAGGGCAGTCTATTCAGCGAGCAAGACCTAAGGTATGGGTCGAAGTGTGTTCTCAGAGAGGGTCTTCGGGCTTGTTGTCCGCAATAAGGTCTCCAAACCACACCAATGAACATGACAGAGGATGTTGAATTCTTGGCAGGAGAATGTTCGAAGCTGGAGGTATTATTGAGCGATGGAACGATGAAAGCTGCATGCTAAAAGGAAGGAAGGGAAAGGTGTATTAAATGAAGGATTAGTGTGTATGCAGGTCAATGCAGTCAACCTTATTCGCCACGCAAGACCCTTGATCGTTATCGTTTCTGTGCTCGTGCTCGTTCGGGCTGTTTATTCTAGTGCAGTAATTAGCGGAGAGATCGCTTTCTGCCCATCCTCGATGCGACATCTGCTTTGTGATTGAGCGCTGTTCTCTACCTGCCTAATCGTCCACTGTCGTCAATGTCTCGAAGACTTGCGCTACGCTGAGCGCTCCAGAGGAATACACTACTGTCGTCATCGTTATCAGCATCCTTCAGGTCCTCGGTCGAGTCAATATACAGCTTATACACATCTTATAGCGTTGCCATGCAATACAATGGTGACAAGGAAATGAGAGCAACTCCAGATTCTGCCGCATCCTCAGAAGAACCAGCCTCGATTCCCTTGGGCATCATTTCAGAAGCCAAAACCAATCACTTCCACCACTTCATTGATGGCTTCAAGCGGGATCCCAGTGCTCGACCTCTCGCCCTCCATGACCAAAGCGACCCAAGAACGGCGCGGACTTTCGATGCAGAAGGTGCGGCGGAAAACACAGCTCGAGCACCGCTGGCGCGGAAGTTGCAAGGGAGACATCTTCAGATGATAGCAATAGGGTGAGGATATACAGGGCTATTCGAAAGAACTAAGGACTAATAGCATATCAGAGGGAGTATAGGGACCGGTCTCTTCGTAGGAAGTGGCAGCGCCTTAGCAACAGGTGGCCCAGCAAGTCTGATCATCGCATTTGGAATAATAGGAATAATGTTGTGGTGCACGATACAAGCCTTGGGTGAGATGGCCGTACTCTTTCCTGTTGCTGGAAGTTTCTCTGCTTTTTCGACAAGATTTATTGAAAGCTCATGGGGTATGGCGATGGGCTGGAACTATGCACTTCAATGGCTCGTCACGCTGCCTCTGGAGATCGTTGCTGCGACGATTACGATACAATACTGGAATAGCAGCATCAACGCCGATGCCTATGTGATCATCTTTCTCGCCTTTGTTGTCCTCATCAATGTCTTCGGCGTGAAAGGATATGGAGAAGCAGAATTCGTCTTATCAATTATCAAGATTATAGCCGTGGTCGCTTTCATAATACTTGGTATCGTCCTGGTAGCGGGGAACCACACTGACGACGGCCAATACATTGGTGGCCTATACTGGCGCGACCCAGGCGCTTTCGCCAATGGCTTCAAAGGACTATGCTCGGTCTTTGTAACAGCCTCCTTTGCTTTTGCAGGCACAGAATTGTCAGGTCTTGCAGCAGCAGAGACAGAGAATCCACACAAAACGCTACCTTCGGCCATTAAAGCGACCTTCATCCGTATCTTTGTGTTCTACCTTCTCGCACTCACCTTTGTCACTTTACTCGTTCCATACAACAACGAGAATCTAATCAACGCTTACGGCGCGAATACTAAGTACAGCCCTTTTGTCATCGCTATTGAAGAAGCAGGTATTGCAGTACTTCCATCAGTCTTCAACGCAGTTATCATGCTCGCTGTTCTCTCTGTCGGCAACTCATCAGTCTATGGATCCAGTCGCACTCTGGCCGCCCTTGCAATACAAGGTCAGGCACCAGCTATACTCGGCTACATCGATAAGCGTGGTCGGCCTCTTGTAGCTATAGCTATATCACTTGCCTTTGGCTTCTTCGGCTTCTTTGCTGGTAGTGGCAAGGAGGTTCCTGCATTCAATTGGATGATCGCTCTCAGTGGTCTCAGCAGTATTTTTACTTGGGGCTCTATCTGCCTTGCTCATCTTCGCTTCCGTCGCGCTTGGCGATTACAAGGACACTCTCTAAACGAGCTTGCCTTTCGCGCACAGGCTGGGATCGCAGGGTCGTGGCTCGGCTTGATACTCAACTGTCTTGTGCTAATAGCACAATTTTGGACTGGTATGGCACCTATAGGCTATGGAAGTATGTCAGCGAGCGACAGAGCGGAGTACTTTTTCCAGCAGTACTTGGCTGTACCGGTGGTTGTGATCATGTATGCAGGATTCAAGTGGTACTATCGGACAGCACTAATACGCTGTTCCGATATGGACTTGACGACTGGAAGAAGGGAGTTAGACCTGCAGACGTTATTAGAGGAAGAGGCCGAGGAGAAGAGAAGATGGCCGAAATGGAGGGTCGCTTACAACTGGGTTTGTTGAATAAACTAGGGTTTTGGAAGACTATCTGGCGTTTTGGATGAAGGATGGCTGATAATACCCAACGATTTCTGGACAATATGGTAAATATAATACGCTGGAGCTGGAGGATATCTTCGAGATCATATGGTCGCTTGACTTCTTGGAGATATGAAGAAGGTTATATCTTGTATATACTTTCTATATTAGTGCCGCAAGGCAAACGAGACACAATACACATAGTTTTGACTCTTTTCCTACCTTACTGCCGCACTGCATTTTATCTGAAACACATAGCCCCTGATCAGCCGGCATATTCTCCGTGACTTTCAGCCGCATCATCGTTTCAGAAGTCAACAAAGACGACGCGCTATAATTAGCTTGAAACACATATCTCTCTTGCTTATGATTGTGCGACATCCATCTTAACTTTCTTCAGGCGAAAGCGATAGGTGCAGATGGCAGATCTTGATCCTATAGTAGAATCAGAGGTTGATTCTTTCAGCCTGATCTTCCCTCTGCCATATCGAGTTTCAATAATTGTTGTTCTTGGTGAGATATCTATATGTGACACTTTTCCGTAGAGAACGGCGGCAGCTAACTTATCACAGGAGTTTGGGCTTGGGGCGTTAACTTACACTACCTCTCTGCCATCCGCATCGTTAGTAGTATCTATACCACACTATCAAGTCTCTCCAGCCTAACTCCTTCTCTTAGGACGTCCCTTCGCTCATTCGCTATCCCTCTCGAACCTCAGCAGCCCAGATAGCACATCACCATTCAACCTACCGCTTTGCAACTATTCTCTCACTTCCACTTCTCGCCTCCCTCCTCCTCTTTTGGGCAGTCACCCGCCGCACCCCAGCTTCCGTCCTCTCGTGGGAGATCCTCCCAAACCTCTACCTCCTCTACCTCATCGCCGCCTTCGTCGTCCCGTCTCCGATAGCTCGCTATGGCCGCTCCCGATTCCTCTCCATCCTCCGTCGCATATCGATAGGCGGTATCGCAGAAGCGTCGGAAGGCAAATTCGGCGACATCCTCGCCGCTGATGTGCTCACATCTTATGCAAAAGTGTTTGGGGATTTGTTCGTGGCACTGTGTATGATGTTCAATAGACGGCATAGTACGGCAAGACCTGATAGGAGTTGTGGAGGGGCATTCTTCGTGCCGCTGCTGATCTGTGTTCCATCTGCTATACGGCTGAGACAGTGTCTGATTGAGTATTGGCGGGTGAGGAAGGTAGTGAATGCAGGAGGTACCACGGTGCAAGTGCAGAATTTGGGATGGGGTGGTCAGCATCTGGCGAATGCGCTCAAGTATGCGACGGCTTTCCCAGTGACTGTTTTGAGTGCGTTTCAGCATGCGGAAGGAGGACTGGGAATGTCCGAGACAGGGCTGTATAATCTGTGGTATGTATGCACGAGAAGGAGAGAAAGGTCGAAGTCGTCTCCACGCGGTATCATGCCATATTTAAAAACTAACATCTATGTCTGCCTTTTCTAGGCTCCTATCGGTCTTTGCAAACTCCCTATACTCCTTTTACTGGGATGTCACGAAAGATTGGGATCTCACTCTTCTCAGCCTCTCCCGTTCCCAGCGCGCACCACCCTTCGACCCACTCACCAAACTCCCCGAATACCCCTATGGTCTTCGCCGCCATCGCTACTTCGTCCGCCCTTCGATTTACTACATCGTTATCTGCGTTGATTTGGTGCTTAGGTGCACTTGGAGTTTGAAGCTATCGCCGCATTTGCATCATATTAATGAATGGGAGGGAGGCATTTTTCTGCTGGAACTGCTGGAGGTGGGCAGAAGATGGGTATGGATCTTCTTTCGCGTGGAGACAGAATGGGTGAGAGTGAGAGGAAAGGTGGGAGGGGGTGAGGTTGGTGGTCCTGCTAATGGGCCTGGCATGGATCTGTTGTTGGGCGATTATGGCAAGTTTGATGAGGATTGAAGTGGTGTAGAATGAGTTTTGTCCTGCTCAATGAATGACAAAAGAACGTCTGTCTCATGGCTCTTGCTCCTACTTATCCTGGGCTCCCTCTGACTTGACGCATTGCTGTGCATAACAAGGACAGAATACTTAGCTTTAATTTGGTAATTACGTAAGAACGGAGCTGGATCCGGCAGTCGTCACGGAGCCAAGACCCCCCTCAATCGCATTGGACGTCCCGATTCTACTTACACCTTTTCTTCCCCTCCTTACATTCACTCAGTATACTTTGTCCAAATCATGGCGCCTCATACGAGCGTAGTCGTACGTATGACAACGCCTGAACTCGACGTACGACTAACCTATTTCAGGCTCGACTCAAAGTCCACCTGAAGCTCTCGATAGCAAGGTTACGGATTGTACAAGCAAAAGATACAGCTGTCGCGAAGCAGCAACGGCGGGCTATGGCTCAGCTACTTGAGGTAAGCTCCATGGCCCTGCTCTTCTACTAGCTCTTTCGAGATCGACCACAGCTCATCTAACACATTGTATAGCAAGGCAAGCAAGAATCCGCTCGCATTCGAGTCGAGAATATCATCCGCTCGGACCTTCTTACAGAACTCCACGAGATTCTCGAATTATACTGCGAACTCCTCTTAGCACGCATTGGGCTTCTGGACAATAGCCCGACGACAACCCACTCCACTACAACATTAGATCCTGGTTTAGATGAAGCCGTCCGCTCTATCATTTACGCAGCACCCCGTACAGACATTAAGGAGCTAAACACAGTGCGTGCGTTGCTAGTCGAAAAGGTTGGGAGGGACTTTGCACAACAGGCTATGGATAATAAAGGCGACGAAATCCCTGAGAGAATATCGAGGAAGTTGAGAGTTGAGCCACCAAGCAAAGAATTAGTGGAGAGCTACCTCACAGAGATTGCGAATGCTTATGATGTGCCATATGGAGAAAGTCCGCAAGTCGAGGAACCAGAAGTACCACAAGCTGAAGATGATGAAGAGGATGATGATGAGCCTGGTAGTGGTGGACAGTTTGAGAAAGCTACAACAACGACGAAGAAGACAATAAACAAGCCTGCATTAGAAACACCACTGTCTACGCAAGAGCTATCGGCAATGACACCACCACGAACGTTCGACCCAGGATTGACATCGCCAGTACGCATCGCGCCGCCTTCGCCGTCCACGGATAATGCGAATCCAAAATTGAAGCTTCCTGGCACCAATGCAACGGTGGCAACGACACCTGCTAGTACGAGAAAGATGGACCTGAGACCTGGTGGTAAGACTGCAGCTGCTGGAAGTGCGAAGAAACCGGAGGGTGATATTCCGGATGTTAATGATTTAGAGAAGAGATTCGCCATGCTTAAGCGATGATACCTGTCTCTGGGGCCATATCAGCATATCTTTGCTTAGAGCTCCACGTTGCGCATCGCCTCACTGCGTCTCTACAGTGAACATCAACCTGTTCAAAGCTAAGCACATATTGTTTTCTGTGGCCCAAACTCAATGACATGAAGTGTCTGCTCAAGAGTCTGTCAGGTTAATAGTCGCGAAAGTGGTTACCATGGGTTTGTCGTGTACGGATGCTACAGCAACAGAAGCGCAGAATATCCATGGTTGCGCATGTCTGCACCAGCAGTTTACTCGACCGAGGAAGTTGGGGCCAAGTGTGCATGCTGGCCGGGCATGCTAAGGTGGACGGAGAAGATGTGGTCACTGCTGGACCTGAGCGTCGGTTTCAAGGATACTCTGGCTTTAGAATACTGAGGCGGACTCATCCCAGTGCTGTATCGAGCTAGACGTGGTGATATTGTATAACAATTCGTAGTAAATTGAAATCAATTGCAAGAGATGTGCCGCGATTGCGCTCACAGGACAAAACTGAACATGGTGGTGCTGCGAGCTGTCAGGCAGTTAAAGATAAGACACTCGCAGGGTTCTGATCCGTATATGCCGTCTTGTGGTTTGAACATTTGCAGTCCGCTGCCAAATAATTATACGCGCTTACTGTAACGCGAGCGCGTCACGTTTGCATTTCTCCAACCGTCCTTCTTTCAAAGTCAATGACCTTTCGCTGCAAGCTCCCACACTCACTCTATACTCTGTATATTCACCTTCACAGCGCATAAGTACATTCGGCCATCCAGTTATCGCCTGCACTCACTGCACACCTTGCGATACATACTCCTTTCAATAGCCAGCAATGGCACTCCTCACATACAGACCACCAGTCAACTACGAAGAGCAGCTAGGTATTGCGCATCGCAGCTACAGCTCAGATCTCAACTGATTCCCAGCAGCCGCCTTTGAGGACTTCTTCCAGACTTTTAAATCATCCACAGTCGAAGCGGCCGATGCGCTAGAAAACCTCAACATTGATCCAGACACAACAAGCGACGACTATGATTTCATGGACGATGTAGACGGCGCGAATGGTCAACGAGAGACGCGCGGAAACAGGACTGGCGATCCAAAACACAAATACATGCACGTCCTACAACAAATAGCAAACCGAAAACAAGACCACCTCACAGTAGATCTCGACGACCTGGCAGAATATGAAGCAGGTTTACCAGAAGATCTCAAGCGTGGCCTCAAGCTTGTTCACTCAATTGAGCAAAATGCAAAACACTACATTGAAATTCTCTCGAGAGCAGTCGACAAGTTGCTACCTAGACCGGATCAGGAGACCAGCTTCAAAACCGATGTCCTCGATGTTATTATTCAGCACAGACAAAACGAAACAAATGCGACTTTGGCGGTGTTACAAGCAGGCAATGAGCCTGCATTGGAAACGATATTCCCTCCAGAACTGCTGCGACGATATGGCTTGAGCTTTAAACCTGTTGCACCAAATGGCTCAAGCGATGAGCGTGACAACAAACCAATGGCCATCAGAAATGTTAAGGGTGAACATTTGGGTCATTTGATTACTCTGAGAGGTATTGTTACTCGCGCCACTGAGGTCAAGCCTGCAATATTAGTGAGTGGGTATGTCTGTGATAGCTGTGGTAGTGAAGTCTTTCAGCCAGTCACTTCAAGGTCGTACACCCCACTGCTGGAATGCTCGTCCCAGCAGTGCAAAGAAAACAATACAAAGGGTCAGCTCGTTGCAGTACCACGTGTGTCAAAGTTCTCTCCGTTTCAGGAGGTGAAGATTCAGGAGATGGCAGATCAAGTACCAGTAGGACACATTCCAAGACAGCTCACGGTGCACTGCTATGGGGGACTTGTCCGTCAGATGGGTCCAGGAGATATGGTTGATATCGGTGGTATCTTCCTTCCCATGCCATATACTGGATTCAAGGCTTTAAAGGCAGGTCTTTTGACTGATACTTACCTTGAAGCTCAACACGTCCGCTCGCACAAGAAGGCCTACGACGATATGTTGCTTGCGCAACCAACGATCCGCCGTATGGATGAGCTCGAGCGCTCTGGTCAACTGTATGAGTTTCTATCTCGATCCATTGCCCCTGAAATTTTCGGCCATGCAGATGTGAAAAAGGCTCTTCTCCTTCAACTGATCGGTGGTGTTACAAAAGAAATGGGCGATGGAATGAGGATTCGTGGCGACATCAACATCTGCCTAATGGGAGATCCCGGTGTAGCCAAATCGCAACTTCTCAAATATATTTCCAAGGTCGCGCCTCGCGGTGTTTACACCACAGGTCGTGGTTCATCCGGTGTCGGTCTTACCGCCGCCGTCATCAAAGACCCAGTCACAGACGAAATGGTGCTAGAAGGTGGTGCTCTCGTCCTAGCCGACAACGGAACCTGCTGTATCGACGAATTCGACAAGATGGACGACTCCGACCGCACCGCCATCCACGAAGTAATGGAACAACAAACCATCTCCATCTCCAAAGCCGGCATCAACACCACACTCAACGCCCGCACCTCCATCCTCGCAGCCGCAAACCCGCTGTATGGCCGCTACAACCCACGCATCTCCCCCGTCGAAAACATCAATCTGCCCGCCGCCCTCCTCAGTCGTTTCGACATCTTATTCCTAATCCTCGACACCCCCAACCGCGACGCAGATGAGGAGTTAGCTAAACACGTCGCCTACGTCCACATGCACAATCGCCACCCACCCACCTCCGACAACGATCTCATTTTCAGCCCGACAGAAGTCCGCCAATGGATCGCCCGCGCCCGCTCCTACCGCCCCGTCCTCGCACCCGAAGTCGCCTCCTACCTCGAAGGCAGCTACGTGCGCATGCGCCAGCAGCAAAAGCGTGAGGAAGGCAGCAAGAAGCAATTCGCGCATACCACGCCCCGCACGCTTCTTGGCTTGATTCGACTCGCACAAGCGCTTGCGCGACTGCGTTTCGCGGAGTACGTCGTCACGGAAGATGTGGATGAAGCGCTGAGATTGATTGAAGTCAGCAAGGCCAGTTTGTATGAGGGTAATGGTCGCAACCAAGGGGATCAGACGCCCAGTAGCAAGATTTATCAGTTGATTCGCGCCATGGCGATGAGTGGTGCTGCGGCCGTGGGCAGTGGAAGGAGTGGGGAGATGAGTATGCAGAGAGTGCGGGAGAGGGTTGTTGCGAAGGGGTTTACGGATGAGCAGTTTGAAATGGCGATTGATGAGTATAGTGTGCTTGATGTGAGTTTTCTTTTTGTCTTTCTTTTATGCAGACATTGTGGAATAGGGCTAACGTGTGGAATCAAACAGGTCTGGCAAACTGCGGCTGAAGGCACGAGGTTGATTTTTATTGAGGGTGGTGATGAGGATGATGCTATGGATTTTTAGGGATCTGATTGGAGAAGGATTGGCGTTTTGGTAAGGCGTATTTGGGTTGGTGAGTAAATTGATAGGGATGGATGGGATGGGATGGCGTTGAGGTGAGGTAGGTTAGATGTTCATCTTCATGCTCAAGCACGGCGTACTATTGGTTGGATATGCATGCGTAGATTGTTCTGGGTTGGGTGGAGATCTGAGTCTGACTTCGTCGACAGTAAGGGATGTACGAGATGTGTATCGGATGACCAGGGGAGGAGACATGATTGTTGCTCTTGTTCGAATTGAATCAAGTCTTTGAAAACAGCCAGGTAGTTCCGTTGAACTTGAAATAGAAATAGGAAGATATATTCTAGACTTTATTCATTATACAGTGCTCGCATGTCTGGTCGCTACTCTACACGAAACCCCCCTCCCTCACACCAACCCTTCCCATTCCTCCTCCTAATCTAATCATCATTCACCAGCCCAACTACTCATCCACCTCACACTCTCTACTGCGCCTTCTTCTGCCCACTCGGTCCCATCTCCTTACTAAACGCCATAACCGGAATCTCCAGCCCCGCAATCGCCGTAACACCCACATACAGAATCAAAAACAGCAACAACACCGTCAATCCACCCATGAAAATACCAGGGCTCAAAAAGCCGTATTTTTCGAAAAGAGCGGCGTTGTTGTTGCTGTTGCTTGAGCTGTTGCTGGCGGCCCGACGGATGTGGCTGTGTAGGTCGCGCTTTAGATCGGTGTGCATGGCGTGTTGGTATTTGTCGTCGGCGGCGTAGTGAGGGTGGTCTTGGTCTTGGTCTTGGGTGGATGATGTGGAGGGGAGGGGAGGAGTGGTGGTGAGGATGGTTAGGTGGGATGTGGTAGGCAGGTAGAGGACGATGGCTTTGAGGAAGTTGTCTGGTGGAAGATGGATTGTGAGTAGATCGTCAAATTGGAAGGTGGACGTTGCTGTCGAATCAGCGTACCATGTTCTTGTAGCACAGCAGCGCGCTCATCGGCAGCAGATTCGGGAAGAGCAGGAAACTCGACTGTGATGACTTGAGGGAACGAGTCGGTTGATCGGATGATGCCTCCTACAGCAAACACCCATTAGCGTTCACATTCAGAGTACAAATATGTCGTCGCTGTTTTGAACATACTTGCAGCATCTACTTCAACAAGCGTTGCTCCACACTTCTCAACCAACATCTTCTGAAGCATCTTCACATCAACCTCGCCCACGACCTCGGGTATCGAAGCATGATAAATGCTCGTGCTATCATTGCCAACCATATGCCGCCGCAAGAAAGGTGTAGCTGACTGTGAGCCAAAGTCTAGTGCCGAGACATGAGGCTGTTTTACTAAGATATATGCATCGGCCGGGCAAGCTTCGAGTGCTTGGGTGATGGCCGAGGAAACTTGCGAGCCGGAAGCGAACTGGTCGTTGTTGTCATTGTTGAAGCTGGTAGGTCTAAGGCTGCGTCAGGAGGCGTTTCTGAGATTAGTGACTGGCGTGAAGGGTTCTTACACTGAGGAGTAGGCGAACAGAGGAGAGGCGTTTCGAAGTGCTTGAGCGACACTGGCGCACAGGGCGAGGGTGGACAGTTGTTGTAATCTCATCGTTGTTGATAGTATATCTCAACAATGAATTGCACTTGAAACTGATCTGGCGGCAATGATATCGCGAGTCATCCAATCGCAAAGCACGTGCCGGTGTCCTCATGCGCCTTTTTCTGGGAAAAATCACCAAAATAAACATTCACATACAAGCAATGATTCCTGCACGTAAACGCCCAGTAGGTAAACCACTGCCTACACGTCGGAAAGAATCAAAAGTTGAGGAAATACCATTCGACTTTGATGCGCGAGCAGATTACTTGACTGGATTTCATAAGCGAAAGGTTCAGAGAGCCAAAGCTGCCAAAGAACGAGATGCTAAGAAGGAACGAGAGCAGAGGATAGAAGATCGAAAGCAGGTCAGCAGAGAGTGTCAATGCTCATGCGAATAACATTTGAACTGATATGGGCATACAGTTACGCGAACAACGGAAGATAGATCTCGAAAACCATGTCAAAGCTGTAAACGATGCGTTGAAGAAAGCTGAAGATGTTCTTCATGAAGAGGATGAGGATGATGAGAATGGTGACAGCTGGGGAGGCTTGGGCGACGAAGAGTCTGCTCACATAGCAGAAGTGGAAGGCCGTGAGGACGAGTACATTGATGAGGATAAATACACCACTGTCACAGTCGAGCCAATGGCTTTGCGGAGTGATGAAGAGGTAGAAAGCGATGAAGAGGAGGATGCGGAGGCTGAAGAGAACGCGACTGAAGAAGGCGAGGCCAAAGCAAAACCAACGTCCAAACCGAGCAATGCAGATCCAGATGTTGATGGAGTAAAGAAGAAGAGGATATGGACGAAAGAGAAGCCAGAAAAGCCGGATAAGAAGAAAGCGCCAAAGCCGAAGAAATCCAAGTTCCGGTACGAGAGCAAGTCAGAACGAAAGAACAACAAAAACAAAGCTCGACTGAAAAACAAAGCCAAAGCGATGGAGCGAAAAGAGGGTGAAAAGAAGAAGTGAATAGGTATGGCGTATTCGTTGAAAGTCATACAGCTTCTTGTCGTCATGTTAAGTCTTGTTGCTGCCTCATTTGAGCCATAAAGCCATAAGCATCATGATCAGGACCTGCCGTCCTCAACATCATATGGTCGGAACCTGCCACAAGCCAAAGATGCGCCGTCAAAATTGCACACGTTCAGATGTTGCCAATCTCGGCCACAAAGTCGTCCAGCTCCTTCTTTGTCTCGTTGTACTTCTTGGCCATCTCTTCGTACTTGGTCTCCCATTGGTCTCGTGCTGCCTCAAGTGCCTGCACCTTGCGCTCGTAGTGACCAGCCTTGACGTCTGTTTGACGTAGTCTATGTCCCAGTCAATATTGACAATTCAGAACAAAACAACATATGAACATACTTCTCATTTGTCTCCCTCATCTCCTTGTCTGCCTTCTCCGCCTCTTCCTCAAGCAATTGTAGCTTGCGTTGGAGTGATTCGTTCTGTGTGCTGTGTCCTGAACTCTCATCTGCAATAGCCTTTGCATCCTTGATGCCAGATTCTAACTTTTCAACCTCAGACTCTAGCACTTGGTTCTTGTGTGTCAAGGATGTGACTTCCTGCTCTTTCGATAGGTTCTCTTGCTCCAATTGCTTTACTTTTGCCTTGAGCTCCTCGACCTTTCCGGCATTCTCATCAGCCTCCACGCGTAGGGCGGCCATACGCTGTACACGGAGACTTTATTAGTCGAAGTGTCACAAAGGAAGTCTAATCCAAAAGCAAACCTTCTTGATTGCGTCCATTTTGGTGTGAGTCTGCGTGTGATGATCCGAGAGAGGGAGAGTTGATGAGAACGTCTTCTGATTGGCAAAAGGAGTAGTGTAGTAAGGAGCGTCTGTAGGTTGTGTCGATTCGTCTGGTCTTGTTTATTGTCGTCTGAACGCAGTCGCGGCTAGCCTTGCTTTAACCCCTTTTCCTCTTGAAACGTGGCACGTGCGCGGGGCAGAGTCACGTGCGAGCGGTTGCCCAGTGTGATTAATCCTCTGTTGCCAAACACTCTCTAACTTCGCCATTACATTTACATTCAGATGAAATCAACGACAACATAATAGCCCCCACAATCCGGCACCACCATGAACGCCATATCGGTACGCGACCAGGAGAATCTGACGCATACACATCAACAAACCGCGGCAGCCAAACCACTCAATCAGGGTGTCCGTGGTCTTGCACCCAAGACCCCAGGCAACAATGGCAACAGAAATGCCCTGAACGGACGCACCGGCAGGGCAAATCGGGGCCAAGATGATGAGAATATGTTTCTTGGTGGAGGAAAGACGGGAAAGACTGGCAAACCTACATTTATCACACCGCTCGGTATGTTTGTTACTTATCTCGCGGTCTATACTGTTTCTGATGTTCGGTTAAGCTCAAAGAGAAAGAGCACCTCTAGGCGCAAAGACTACAAACGTCAAAGCCAATGCCTTCAAAACACCAATGCCAAAGACTGGAGGATATGAGATGCAGAAGACACAAATCAGGTCAACAAGTGCACGGAAGCACAAGCTCAAGGTTCACCAGCCTGAAGTTATTGTAGCAGAGCCTATGATACAATCGGAAGACGAGGAAGAACCTGAGATTGAATATTGTCCACCTAAGATTACACCCATGCTCGATCTGCCTGAAATTGGCTTCAGTCCCAACCACAAGTTTCCTGAACTGAATGGTTTCGAACACTTGGTAGCTGCATATGAGGACTCCAGAGACAGACGTGATCCGATTGGACCAGATGGTTTACGCAAATCGGAACGTGAAGCAGAGAAAAAACGCAAGGAATGGGATGAGCACACAGACAGACTGCTTGAGGAAGCAGCAAGACAAACCTGTACCTTGACTGATGCAGACTATGAATTCTGGGGTATGAAGCCCGTTCAGAAGCAACCTCTGGTCAACCAAACTCAAAAGGGTGGACTTTCAAGATCATCGACACGCACACCTTCCACGGCAACCTCGAGAACACCAGCCCTGACCTCGTCCTCCAGATCACAACCAAGCTTCGCAGCTCCTACCGCTGCAGCTAAAGCGCGAAAAGCAGCTGTCCTGTCGTCTAGCACTCTTGCCCCTGCCTCACGTACACTAACGCCCGGCGAGGCTGCATCGCGTACTACTGTTGGCTACTCTGCAGGACGCAAAGCATCCTCGGAAATGCGCCAACAAAGAAACAAAGGTCTAGAGCCGGTCCGCAAGCCTTCTGCACCTGCGGTTACGCTGGACGATATTGTCAAGGAGTTTCAATTACAGCAAGACCAGGACGATGTCGACGACGACGAAAGTATGCCTTTCAAGCGTATCGACCCAAACGACATTGTGTTGTCGGATGATATCATCAATTTCAGGTTGGAATTGTGAGGCGGGAAGTGATGAATGATGGATATGATGATTACGAACTTTTGGACAACAGCATTAAGATAAGGAAGGATAAGACAATTGGACAAGGAACAAGCCTGGGACATTGGTTTGGGTTTACTGGAAGGGGATGGGGATGGTGCCTTTGATAGGTCTTCTCGAATATACCTATCTTAAAAGAGACGTTGCCTCGATCTTCTGCGCAATGAACATGTGAGCAGGGAATGAAGAGATGGAAAGAATCGTTAGGGTTGACGCAGGGGCATGATCGCTATGGGCATAGATAGATAAATGAGGGTATTATTTTGGTCTCGCAAGTATCATGTTTAGCAAAGTTAAGACAGAAGACGTCTCTTCCCAAAATCTTTTCGTCTTCCTTTGGCATGTTTGCACGGCAGCCTTGATAACGTGAGAAGACTCAGTTCTCCTCCTCGTCCTTGATCTAAAATTCTCTGTGAAGATTGTACTGGTTCCTCGTCATGAACATCCCTACTACCCGAGGACTTCTTGTTCGCCCTTTGGCAAGTCTTTTGGTCGCCATAATCTTCCTGCTGATTGCTGTATTTCATATTATACTTGTGTGTGGATTATCAATGGCATAGCGTGTCTCTTTCATATGACCAAGCCTCGCAATTCCTGAATTCATATGATCATCAGACGACGCACATGCAGTTCGAAGCTGTTGGTTCAAATGCATGGATTGCAAGTGACTCTCATTCGTATGCTGAGCCCTTCTCTCTGCGGCCATATACGGGCGTCCCATGTTTGCTGTAGCTGCTAGGCCTTGATAGAGTCCACATAATCTCAGTATTTTCAGGCCCTATACCCAGCCATCAGAAACTGCTGCCGCACTTGCAACAGCTGCGCCCTTTCAGCCGGTGGCAATGCATCAATTTGCTGCTGCGTCATCGTAAGTATCTGTCGTATCATCGCCATCTGCTGATCAGCAACCTGCGGTGGTTGTTGTTGCGGTGGAGGCGGCATTTGCATTTGTGGTGGAGGTATTGGCGGAGGTGGTTGCTGATATTGTGGTGGCGGCGTAGGCGCGTGCTGTTGCATGCCTGGGTGCAAGTGTGCCATGTGTGGTGGATATTGCGGAAGAGGTGGGGCGCCTGGTTGCCCGGGTTGTGGTGGGTGTGGGTACCCTGGGAATGGCGATTGTGCTGGCATTTGGTGAGGAGGTGGAGGGAGATGTTGTGGTGGTGGGATGGGCATGGGCTGTGGTGGTGGCGCGGCAGCGGTGGCGGCTTGGTCGACTACCTGGGCTAGGACGGAGGTGTCGACGAGACCGAGTAGGAGGAGAGCTTGGAATATTGCGTAGGAGAGCTGAGGGGCCTGGCGGAGGAGTTCAATGGCTTTGGCTGGATCGCTTGTGACTAGGCCTTTGAGTTGGGCAAGGATGCTAAGGATCTGGTCTGGAGGAAGTTGCGACAAGGTGCGAGAAATGGCATCAGGGCAAGTCAGTCCTGGAGGAAGGTCTGTGCCAGGTGGTAGGGGCGGTAGCATAGATTGTGGTGGTTGTGCTATTGATTGTGCTTGTTGCGCGCCCATATTGTCGCCATTATCTTTTGCTCCGTCCACACCTCCACTGCCGGCATTGCCTTCGTTGGAGTAGTCTACGCGTAGAGTTCGACCCATGATATCGTGGTTGTTTAGATTACGCACAGCAGAGGCTGCTGCGTCTGCATCGGCAAACTCTGCAAATCCGAAGCCCTTTGGCCGACCGGTCTCTTTGTCATAGACTAGGCGGAAGTTGAGTACTGTGCCAGCTTGACTGAAGGTGTGGATGATTTGTTCTTCAGTGAGACCTGGAAGGACGTTAGCGAGTGCATTTTCACGTCTATTTGACACCTGCCGACTGACCATAGGGAATGTTGCCTATGAAGATGGTGCGCTTGTCCTTGTTAGACGCCATTGTCGCGTGTGGGATGATGGGATGGGTGTTGATGATTGAAAGAGGTGCGAGAGTGAGTGAGGTTGTTTCATGTATGACGGACTTGCTTCCGGCAAGCAAATAAATTATTCAACAAACATCCTCGTTCTGTTCTCTTATCAACGAGCGACAAGCAAGCAAGCAGCCATGACGACGACGATCCCTGCCCTTCTGACTAAACTCACATCCTCACTTGAGTCTGCGCTCGAACCTCTTCCAGACAGGACTACAATCCTGCCACCCACAGATGGCATCTCGCTTCTCGACATCAAATCTGAGCTCCTCCTCTCCTATCTACAAAACCTCGTCTTCTTGATTCTCGTCAAGATTCGCAATCAAATAGACACCGAGAATGCAGATGAAGACGACTCGGCTAACGTGGCGGACGAGATCGTCAACAAGTTGGTCGAGCTCCGCGTCTATCTCGAAAAAGGTGTTCGACCACTAGAAACCAAGCTCAAATATCAAATCGATAAAGTCCTGCGCGCAGCCGATACTACCGATCGCACTAAGGCTAGTGATTCCGCGGCTGCTACTTTACCAAAACGCAGCAAAAAGGTCAGGGACTCTACTACAAACGGCGCAGTATCAGGCTCAGAAGAAGAATTCTCGGGATTGGACGACAAAGAAGAAGCAGACTCTGATGAAGTTGACGAGCTGTCCTACCGTCCTAACCCCGCGGCCTTTGCTCAGCCAAAGTCACTACCAAGTCGTAACAACAAAGCACAAACAAACACAGATGGCATCTACCGACCTCCACGCATTACACCAACATCTTTGCCTACTAGCACAAGCACTCAATTCATCGACCGCGCTACTTCACATCGTCAAGCCCGGCCCCAACGCTCCTCGGCTGTCGATGAATACATCAATACCGAACTTAGTGGCGCTCCCATCGCCGAACCCAGTATCGGCACAACCATCGTAGCTGGCGGACGTCGCGTTAAAGGTGCTGCAGAACGAGCGCGAGAAGCAGAGCGTGCTGCGTATGAAGAAAGCAACTTTGTGCGCTTGCCTAAAGAGGCTAAGAAAGTTGAGGCTGAGAGGAGGAGGAAGGATAGAGGTGTATTTGGTGGTGAGGAGATGAGAGGGTTAGGTGAGATGGGGGATAGAGTTGGGCGTGTGACTGGGAAGAGGAAGGTTGGGAGGGACACTGTGGACGGCCAGAGAGGAGAGGGCTTTAGTGGACAGATGAGAGGTGGTAAGAGGAGGAAGACTGGTCGCAGGTGAAGAACCGAGCCCAAGACTTAAGCTTTCAAGTCGAGCGCAGTATTGTGTCGCTGTGAAAGCAACCCAATCGTGAGTCATAATATGCCACTCTATAAAGCTCAAGCAATCCTCACAAGAAGATTTCTTGAGGCTCATAAGGAAACCCCCATCGACCATCCCAGACAATAGTCACTTGAGATACCTACAATAGCTTCATCTCAAATCGACGCAAAAATCTCGAATCAAACCTATCGGAAATTTTCTCTGAGCGCTCTGAGCGCTCTGCTTGCAAGTATTTATTTATAATTCAGGCACAGTATCCCCACCACCTCATTCAACAACTCTGAACGCCACGAATTCATTATATCTATCAATCAGCAATCTCCAAGTCAAAGAATCAAATTTCATTTCACGATATAATCTACCTCCAGCACACTACATACGACTATTTTCGTTACTCATCTCAACTCAGCTCAGACCCGGGCGCGAGACCAAAGTAGACCATTTTCACAACCATTCCACCTCCAGCACACCACAGACGACTATTCCTCATGGTAAAAATGCTAAGACCTACCAAATCGCGCTTCTTCAACGGCGACCACGTCTACGAACTCGCCATCGACGAACTCAAGCACAACTTGCAATGTGCTGCGCTACGTACTGTGTGTGCTAACCCATTCGACAAGGTCGCGGTATTCGCATTCCGCTGGGATTATGACGGTCTCGAAGTCGACGGCACCGGAACTAGCTTCAAGCCTTGGCTTCCCTTCACGATGTTTCCAACCACATCCGTGCTCGGCGGCCTTCAACACCTTCACGACGATTCCAGTCACTTCGGATCGTTCGATTGACGCCAATGCAGGCCTGGGACGTTTTGAGTCTTACACACGAGGCACCAACTACCTTCGACTTCGTGTGTCAGTTTTGTTTTGGAGCCAGATGGAGCCTCACCCGGCCATCATTGTCAATTTTGGACCCTGTCCTCCTATCTCAAGAGGAGGCACTTATCCATTCTAAAGTCTTAGGACATTCTCCTCGCACCTTACTAGCTCTATCAAGCTTATTATTAAGGCGAGCGTGTCTTGAGCTTACTGTCTTCGGGAGGATCGTCGCGGCGGTGGGCAACGAAGGCATCTGGAGTACGACGGCACTCGTCACACCGTCATTACTTTGTTACTAAAACCTTACGACAGTCTCTTCACCCTTCGCACACACTGTCAACATGCGTTCACAGGTTCTCACATTCTACTCGATGCCGGCTCAAGATTCCTGCAAAAGGAGTAACACTTATATATACCTAAAGTCCTAGGACACTCTCCTCAACTCTATCCGCTCTCGACAACTGGAAAGATCTGCCATCGAAAAGGCTGCTGCGAAGCTCAAGACCGGCAAGCAGAAGGCTCATAATGCCGGCAATAAGAATGAAGAAAAGTTCTCAGAAGCAGCAGATAAGAAGAGTTATTTCTCCATGTCACAATTCTTGGCTACTCTGCTCACAAGCGCAAGTCGCAAGGATTTACGACATTTCTCCATTCGTCACTCGAACTATGACCGTCCACACGAAAGTTGGAAAAGGGAAGAAGAAACCTGGCAAATGTGGAAAGGAGAACGAACCTCCTGTCGTCGAGATGGACGATGATGCTTCCAATAGCAGGTTGTCGAGGTTGCTCAGTAACGTCAGTGCTTGAGAACATGTTGGCAGGCTTCAAGACATCGAGTTTGCCTACAGCTTCAGCGACGAAGATCTTCAATTCTTTGACTACACGTACACGCCGCACAACCCCGTACCCAAGCCTCTTCCCTTCATTAACACAATCTATTTTTCAAGCAGCCCATGCCGTCCCCATTCAACCAATACAATCCGCCACCTGTGCCTCCTCCATTCGACCAACACCATCCCTCCTTCGACCAGCCCATGCCTCGTCCACAGCCAGCCCCGTTTATGCAATCGTGTAATATCGCTACCGAGCAAAAATCAACGAGCTCTGCTAGCACATCGCGAATGTATCAGCTTTCTATGTCTACAAACTCCGACCTCGATATAACGACTGCCGTGTCGGTTTAGAGGCATTTTTTCAAGCTCTACTTGCACTCATGCCGCGCAGAGAGCCTGCGCTGAGAGATACGATTACCGATTCTGCGGGATCGATTCGCAATCCAGGCAACGGGTCAGACTATGGCTGTTTGCACTGTAGAAGACATGCATGACCTTGCTATATATACTCAGAAGAAGAACAGGTAACCGTGCGAAGAGTGCTATATCTATGTTCTGCGCCGGCAGACTCCCGTGTAACCAATGTCTAACTGACGAAGACCCGAGAGGCATTGGTTGCATGTTCTTAGAGTCCTCGTCGTTGAGCTCAGCCTCAGATACGTGTGTTGGCGTTATCCTGCGAGATCGGTTGTTCCGCCAAGAGGTGAAGTGTCAAGCCAAGGAGAGGTTGTCGAAGGACAGAGAAGACATGGGCATTTTCTAACCTTGTTGAAGGTCCCCGGAACGCTAACCGGGTAGAGCCACAATTTACAAAGACAACAATGGTGGTTTCGTTTTCCCCGAGGTTCCAAGCGAGCCATGCAATTTTTGGGTCACTGGTCATGGCTTCAGAATATGTCAAACCTCTGGCAAGACGATAGGCGCTTTTACTTTGAGTCATTTACACAAGATCTATCAACACAGCCGGTTCGTCGATCTGGAAGATGGCTCGTACAAATTAGCAGAAGCAACATCGGCCGTTGAGAAAGAGCCGCCAGGCAGGCTGCCGAACAAAATGCTACGAACCTCGAGAATGAACTCGATGCAGCTGTCAACAGAATCATTGACCTCGAGCAGGAACATCCTAGTCACGGGATGACACAAGAAGATGATAGAGGTGATGCAGACCTACGTCGTGATGGCGGGCAACGAAGGCATCTAGAGTGCTGCGGCGCCCGTCACACCACTACTATAGTTAGTACAGTTACTAAATCTCTCTCAACGATGCTAAACGCGACCTTTCGGATCTGTCCTTCCTCTCTACCTTAGAACCTCGACAATCACCCCAGCACTCTCCTCAAAGCCTCGAACAGAAGTCTTCCCATGTTCGTCCATATGTCAGCCCCGGGCGAAGACGTCTACCTGTTTACGATCTTGATCACCCACCATTTTAGGCACTAATGCAAGCACACCACCTCTCACTCTCCGATCCAGAAGAGCTGTCAGTTTCGACGCGTTCCTCTAATGCTGAGTCTCAAAGCCATTCTTCCAAGCACTAAGCTATAGAGGTTTGCAACTGTGATCGCATTACGCTTCCAGAATGATAATCTCAAAGGTGCCGAGATGACAAAGACATTTCTGAAAGCGTTTAGAAAGCACTATAGATTCAAGACCGTCGACCACATCACTCAATGTTGCGAGACTGACTTTCATCTCGTACCATCCTGAGGGTCGCGTTCCAGCCACTACATCTTGACTTAGCACGTACGAACGACAGAAACACCAACTTCGCTGCAGAGTCGGCCTCATGGTACCGAGCGAGGTGCTTAACAGCATATTGTGAAGCTACTTCGAGCTTGAAGCCGTGGGGCGATGTCAGTATCTTTTTGCCGACACCCAAGCGCGTGGTCAAGGCGTCGCCTGGTTCGAAGTGGTCGCCATGATATTCGTACGTTGTACATTGATTTGCCGAAGAATACAGTATATGGGCAGTCTCCACATGGCAATCAAGAGATGATGCACAAGAGAGAGGGAGGCGATATCGTAGATAGAGGTAGTTCATGATGTAAGAAGATCGGTAAGCAGGTTGTCGGCCCTAAGCATAGCGGAGGATGTCACACGCTATCCATTTACTTGTACTCAATGTGTGCTCAGAAGCTTAGTTCATCTCAACGCCCTCATCCACCTCAAGTTCGGATTCATCGTCCAATACACCAACTTCAAGCTTGACGCGCATTGAGGAGCGAAGCTGGACAACCTAGTGGACACCTTACCAAGCAAGAAAAACTGCTCGTGGCACTTGGAGGCCACGCCAGCACGTCGGATTTCTGATGCTAAGGGAGATTATCATTGTCAATGTTTCGCTAGCTCTGATCGAAGGAGTCCACAGCTGAGATGTCTAAAGCACGTCGATCAGCAGAATCGCAAGATGAGTCCGAAAGGCGCTGCTTCTGCTCATGCTCTCGCACTAGCGATATGTGCAGAAGAAGGTAGGATGGCGGGTTTATCTTGATTGTGCACATCAGCACATTGATGTGTCGAAGAGTGTGAGGGCAGTCTCCACACGGCAGTCAAGAGATGATTTGAGAGAGCGGGGGATGATATCCCAGAAGGAGGTGGTTCGGGATGTGGAAAATCGGTGGGCAGGTCGTCGGCGCCAATCGTGGCCGGAGGAAGCCACACCAATGCTCAAGGTGTTGCTCACCGCTCCCAGCGTAGGCATAAATCACGGAACTAAGATGCTGTACCGTGAGCGCGTTGACGTCTTCGTGGACGTTTGGCAAACCATGGCGAAAGACGATCGCGAGATCTATCTACACTGCCAAGCGTGTCTTGAGACAACAAGACATGATAGCGCACGCCAAAGCGATGAGCCCACGATTTCCTGAGATGAGCTGTTCCGGCTTGAATTCTGTACGTTCTATGTTGACTGGGCTAGTGCAGTGCTTCAAACATAGCTGGAGGATATTTCCAGGCGAGCAGAAGGCTGCTGAACAAGGCAACACATGTCCATCAAGCCGTTGATGATACAGCGAGCAGCAAGACAGCAGAGTGGAGGCGATTCTGAGGATGTTAGAGGGGATGTTGGACGCTGAGTAGATAGATAAGCTACGGAGGAACTTACACATCTCACACTTCCGTCTCGATATCCGGCTCCCTCTCTTTATGCTTGAACTTATCCGTGAGCTTATGAGCCACGTTTTCCACCTTGTGCTCTGCCCATTTGAGTGTTCTCGGAGCCTTGAACTGCATAACACCACGATGCCTCCGATGCAATTGATGGTGGTGATTCATATAACTCTTCAGCTCATCCATAACGCCTCCTCCAGAATTCTCCGTATCACGTCTCTGCACCTCTTTGACGCCTTCAGCCGCCTCACTATCGCTGCCCACGTCCTGCCTAACCGCTGCACGTCGCCCACCCTCCGTAACATCATACTCAGAATCGTCAGAGTCATCATCATCAGTATTTCCATTATCGATCTCCTGGCCCGTCGCCAGTCTTCCCTCGCATCTCCTCCTAATCCACTCGCTATCGCCCACCACACAGTCCACCAACCCTTGATCCTTGGCGCAATACAGGACCTCGACGACATTGGCGATACTGTCGCCTTTCCTCGCGTACTTGGCATGATACTTGCCGATTCCGCGCCAGAACGTAACTTTGATTCTGATCATCCCCACCTTCTTACCCATCTCGGTACCAGGTAGACAATTGACTTGGGCGCGTTTGAGGTCGCCATCCCAGACGACAAGCTCGATTTCTTGTGCTTCGTTGTCGGGGATGGCATGCAGCCACAGCAATGCAAACGCAGGCGTCTTGTCTTTCAGCGCAGATTTCGTGCGGAACTCGATGACGAGGGGCTGTTTATATCGATTCTTCACTGGTAGACGGATGGGGCGGTTGTTCTTAGGCTTCCATTGTGCGTCGTCCGCCGAGTCTTTACTGCCATTGCCATGGGGGTGACTGAAGCTGTGATGGGTGACCGCGTGCATCTTTCCTCTTGCCATGTTCGTCCTGAACTTGAGGCGATCGCTTTTGAGGTCTTTTTGAATCTCGTTGCCGACGATGCTGGTACCGGGCGCAATCTCCACTGTGCCAAAGTCCCAGCCTAGTTCCTGAGGAGGTGCTTGCATTTGTACACTACGGAACACAACAGAGATACGCACACGACCGTAGCCGATGCCGCCGGTAAGTGGCCAGAACTCGTTGAATTGAGAGGTCTGTCGTTCGCGGAAAAGTTTAGCTAGTGGTAGATATACTATACCAAGAAGTGCATCATCTTCATGTACTCGAGCATCACGGACAGCGACCATGACCTCTGCAGCGCGCCAGTCAGGAATGTAACGTTCCGTGGCAGCATTAAAAAACGGCTTGGCGTTCTTGGGCTTTGTGCGTGTACGGAAGACTTCGCGATGGTTGAGGATGAGAGTGCAGTAGCTGTCCGGCAAATGATCGCTGCCCTCATCTTCTTGGTCTTCGGAGTCACTCACGTCAGGGTCGCGAGGCCGATTGTGTCGTTCCAACTCCAAGCTTGTGATTTGGTGGATCTGAATGCTGACGATTCCGGAAGGGTAATTGCTGTCTGGTGGAGATTGTGAGATCATGTTAATCGACGCTGCTTCAAAGTCTTCTTTCTTCAGTTGCTCAAGCTCAGATGCTTCAGAATGTGCAGCTTCCCTCAGCTTAGCTTTGGAGTTTTGGTAACATTTCTGTTTGAGCTGGGTGACTGTTCGAATGTTCTTGTCGCCACTAGCATGAGCTACATGGTAGTCCATCAAGCGAGTTTTCGTGAAATATCCCACACTCCATTCAAGTTTACCTGGCATCGTCTCGCCTGCTTTCATGGCTTGGAAAGTGTCAGTACGGTCCCAGAGTTTGCCATTCGATTTGCTGTTCTTCATGAGCTCTTTGAGCGGGATCTCAATCCTGCCCAGGTCATCATCTGCTGTCGTCTTATCCGAATCCCACAACTGTACCCGTATATTCTCCTCGGCGTCCAATTCTTCAGGTGCCACCAGGAGACATGTGCCTTCCTGCCACCATGGCTCCATTTCATCGACAAGGACTCTTGTACTGTATAGTGGTTTGCCAAACTTGGCCCATCCGACAGAAACATAGGGGTCAGAGGCCCCATTGCTAAGAAGAGGTATCTTCGCATCAGATGCTTTGAAGTCGAACGCTCGTTTGATCTTAACAACCAAGATACCACGTGCGGAGGTGTCCTTTTTGAAATCGTCGCCTATAGCCGCGTGTTAAATTGTGGAACAACTCACAAGGATGAGGTGCATTGCTTACCAGCCAGCATAGCCTTAAGATCCAATGTATAACTCTTTGGCGCAACGTATTCAGCCATTGCAGCATCCACAGCACTTTGCACAAAGTTGGAGATAAGTGGAAGATCCATCAAGTTCGGCATTCGCTTGAATAGCGGCGTGCACGATATCTCAACCTTAGGCTGTCCCAGAAAAGTCATTGTTGCAAGTCCTACAAATGGAGGATCGGGTGAAAGTTGTAGTCGCACGCGAAGTGAGCCTACCAGACCTTGTAGTTCGACCCAAACAGCTAGAATCTGTTAGCACCTGTCTTACTACTTATAGGCTGACTGAGGTCGTTCTGTGCAACACCAATTGTTCGTGAACACTTACGCAACTTGATATTTCCTGGCAGGTAGAACGCCATATACAGATGTGCATGCTTCGCTCGATCCGTAAATTTTCTTCTCGAATGCGTGCTGCGGTATGCAAATGCAATCTCCATGTTCATAAACTCTCCTTCTTCCGCCTCCATGCCTCCCGCGACATTAGCCTTATCACCTCCAGAGTCAACCTGCTCATCTTCATTCTGTGCTGATCTCTTGTTGATGTCGGCCCTAGCATCACTCTGTGCTTGCTCCGTCTGATCAGTCTTACCAGTTTTCTCTTCATCTACTTTGTCTTTCGTGTGTTTGCTAGATTCTTCAATTTTACCACTAGCTGAAACAGTCTTGTGTGCTGCGCCTGCAGGCAACCACCTTATACCCAGAATCCTGATCGAGTCGCTGCCTTGACCTAGATCGTCTATGCTGACCATACGAACCATGCTGGGCAACGAAGCCTGCATGACATCTTCAAGAGTATCACCAAGACTGGCAAAGATTTCTGGATTGATCAAAGGCCAGATGGAACCGAGAAGCTTGTTGAACCACGCAGTAGACTCTGGTTTCTCGGTATGCAATCTTTTGTGCGCCTGCATGCGCTCTGCCTGCCAAACCTCATCTTCCCACATGCTCTGTACCTTCTTTTGAATCCATATCGGCAACCCCATCGTGAGTACAACGCAGAGACCGGCTCCGATCGTGCAGACGAAGAACAGAGCACCGATGTGACCAAGGAACGTGGTTGATATGGCTAGTGAGAGAGCGCAGACGACTACAATGCAAACAACTGCGAATATCATGGCCTTCCTCCACTCCTCCTCCAGATCTTGACGTGCATCCAGAAAGTTTGGTGGTGGGAACAGACCCTCCATGCCATTAAGTTTTGTCATTTGCGCATCGTGCTCGCTAAGTCCTGAACTCGGCAATGGCGCTATGTGTGCCCGTTTCGACTCTTGCGCTCCCGCTTTCTCTTCATCCTTCTCGTCCAAATCTTTGAAGTCCTGATCTGTATAATCTCGAATCGTAACAGGTAGATGCGTGACAGGATCTGTAACCTGCCGCTCAGCTCGATCGTTCTTCCTCTTTTTCAACTGCTTCCTCCGCGTCTTTGGATCTACAGGATGTTCTTGGGTCGTATCGACTTGGTCATGCTGCTGGACCCCATCATTGTCGTTCTTAGCGTCGTTGTTATAGCCGTCTGAATCGTCCTCCGAACTCTCACTGCTGAAATTGGGATGGCCATCGGTCGTGTAATTGTTATCAGCAAGGTTGTCTTTCTGGTTTGCTTTGTATTCGCGGTACTTTTGAACTGTAGGAACTTTGTGCTTCTGTTTGTAAGGACCGCGATAGTCACGACGGGATGTTTCTATGTCCTCGGACATGATAATGAGGGGCAGAGATCTTGGTGGGGGTCTGTGGTGTGTTTATTGGAGATGAGGTTGCATCAGGGGACAATGAATATGGACAAGAAGATGGCATCGGAGAAAACTTGGACGTCAAGATGTTCCCATCAAGGCCATTTCATCGTACCAAGCAATTGACTAACAAAAATGCTGCCTTGGAAGATTGGTGACGAAGTTGGTAACCGATCAGCGGTGGGGGTGACGATCATTGAAAGCTTGGCTTCTTGGCGATCTTATCAGGGTTCTGCTAGCGTGCAACATCCTTCCTCCTCGAGCAACAACAGGAAATACTACAGCGCAACGGAAAGCTTGTAGTAGTATGATAGTGAAGACGAGCAATCTATCCACGATAGGATAGAGGGATTCGGGAAGCTAGTACTCATGGAAAATGCGCTTCTTTGGCCTCAATCTGTATAGCTATCTGCTGCTGTAGGCTATGTAACCTGCAATTGCGTAGCCTCAATGGCAGCAGTGCTCTGGTAGTCATGGTATGCAGGTCTAGGCTTACCCAAGCCGTCTTCGATCCTGTCCATGTCGTTCATCTCATCGTTATTAATATATGCAAACCTTCCCACCTGAAAAGAGGAGATTGAAACCCAATCAAAGCACCAGCGTCCGCATCCATATCCCAACCGAAATGCATTCTCAATACACCACCCAAGCCCACAAACAAATTAGTCTCATTATTCTCGTAAACAGCTCCATGAGCAACTGGCGGATCTCACTGCGCAAACATATTCCATCTGATATCCATCTCTTTCCGAACATTCACAATGTCGATGTCTTAGTCCTAGTTTTGAGCAGGCTGACGAGAAGCCAAAGCAGGAGACTTTGGTGGAGTCTTTCCAGCACCCGCTACCGTCGAGTGACGCTTTACCAAAGGTTGTCGAAGACTGATCTTTTTGCGCAAGGTCGAGAGTCTTGATCTGACGCCTTGCATGACTAGCACACCTGCATTAGCATAAATTTTTAACTTCCTACATCCTGTGACTTACCCTTCTCCACATCCTTGCGGTCTGCCTCCTCGATATCTTCGGCAGAGGCAGACTCCTGCGTACCCTCCGAACCACTTGGCTTTTTGGTCGAACTTGACTGGCCTGCCTGCGTATCGCTTTCGCTCTCCAATACAGCCTCGAGCAAACGAATCGCAGTCATATAGGCTACTTCACAACCAGGCAGATCCTCGCTGGTCAATTCGTTGATAGCAGCAGTCTTGCTCATCTCCACTGCTCTTTCGTACATGAGCTTCTCCGCAGTAATTCCAGAAGTAAGATGGATTGTCGAAGTGATTCCTGCTGCAGTCGCAGCCTCATCAACGGTGAAGTTGGATGGATGACCGGGATGGCTACGAGGAAGCTTGTTCTGAGCATCTGACAGACGACGAGTAACATACTCGGATTTCTCGATGCACTCGTTGAAGCGAGTACGAGCCCATTGCACGACGTTGTTCACACGAAGGCCGATCGGAGTGGATGTTGCTGTAGCGCGGTCACTGTCCAATGACCTAGAGAAGCCTGAGTTATCAGGCTGAGCAGTGAGTCTGTTTCTTCTCTTCCACCAGCCACTAGCAAGGCTGAAAGTGTTTGTAAGGATTGCGAGGGTCTTGACATAGAGAACTAGCGCTTCTTCGGCGATCTCGATAACGGCTTCGACAGTCAAGTCGTCATCGTCATTATCAGGCGCTGGCACGTTCCTTGTCTTCCTAATCCCGAGCACATTGTCCTTAGCAGGGTTAATCGGAATGAGTTGCTTGTACTTCACTTCAGCGAAGCCATAGACTACATCACTTCGAGTGGCACATTCCTCGATATTGACGAGCAATTTTTGATCTTCAGTCATATTACCACTCTTGTTTGCTTCTGCTCCGCTAAGAGGCACGCCGGTAGAACCAGGAAACGCAGTGAAGGTTCCATATAGAGGTGGTGATGGTGACTTCACGCCAAGATAATCATATAGCGGAGTTCCTTGCAATCTTTGGTTGAGGCCTTGCAAAGCTGCAGCGAGGTGAGAAGTGGCCGGAATGCGAGTCCTTACAGCTTGCGGGATATCCCAGGACGGTCGACGAGGTTGATATTGTTCAGGACGGACAGCGACCTGAGTCTCCCCAGGCTGATCAGCTTGTGCGCCGGTCAGCGAGTTAGGCCTGCCTTGAGTTGTGGCTCGTCGGATGAGCCTGCCAGGCTGTGGTGCGGTGGACGAGTATCTGGCCCCATGTATGTGAGGACTAGCCGCTAATTCGTCCGCAAACGCATTAACCTCAACAGCACGCTTTTCTACCATGACATAGTCTCGCTCAAAAGCAATATCCTGGGAAGACGTGGAAGCCTTCACATCCCGACGAGCCACGCGATCCGCAACCTTATTCTCCTTAGGTAAAGAGCTTACTGGTGAGTTCGCAGCCATACTGAGACGCTTCTCTAGTGTCGAGGTCGTGCGTGGCGAATCTACTCGGACAGCCTGCGCTGCAGGTGCAGTAACATGAGTGGCTAGGACTGGTCTCGAGTTCTTGGTAATGCGATCATCTGCAGACGGCATCGTCGGTGACGGAACAGTCACTTCCCTAGCATTATCCTGGGTTCTGGACTCAGTTCGATCGGGTCGCAGGATGCTCTCGCGTAGAGGAAGGGGCAGATTAGGCTGTATAGTCTCTACCTTGGGCGGCTCGACTTGTTTGGGACGATCAGATGGATGTAGGCCGGGGATTTCCTTCATGACAACGTTACTCTTGAAGAAGGTCTCCCAGCTGATTCTCTCACCAGGCATTCTCCTGAGCATGCCACAAATGATATTATAGAGGTCATCACTGATATCACAATCAGGAGAAAATGGGATGTTGTCATTTGTTTTCTCGATTCTCCTCAAGAGCTCGACGTGATTGATGGCACGGAAAGGGGGCTTGCCAGCAATGAGCTCGTACAGCACAGTGCCTATGGACCAGAGATCAGCTTTGGCATCATACCTTTCGTACCGAAGAATCTCAGGTGCCATGTATAGCGGTGAGCCACAGAGTGTTTCGGCCAAGGTGGATTTTGGCAGACGTCGGGCGAACCCAAAATCAGCAATCTTGATTGTGGGGAGTGAGGCGAGCCCGGCGAGTGGTATCACGCAATCAGGATATACCTCGAATGGCCTATTCTCGATTGGTTCATTGGCGATCCAAGAAGGCGGTGGGTTGAGGAGGATGTTTTGTGGCTTTAAGTCACGATGTACAAAATCCTTTGATTGCAGGAACTCGCAGGCCGCACCAAGTTGTTTTGCGAAGTGTCTGACAACGACCTCGTGAAAGCCAGCACCAGGTTGTGTGGGATATTTCCTGATCATTTCTCCAGTTATAGGGTGTGCTCCTAGCTTGTCTCGTTTCCTGATGAAGGTTGCCAGATCTCCCAGCTGACAAAACTCCATGACCAAGTGAACGTGGTTATCGGACTCCATACAATCGAGGAGAGCGACGATATGGGGGTGCTGTATACTCTTGAGGATTTCGATTTCCGAGAGGAGGTTTGTCTTGAGCTTTCCCTTCAGATGAGTCGTTGTCACACTTTTGATAGCCAGCAAGGAGCCATCCTATCTCATATCAGTATCTTGTTGGATCTTGCTGCGAAAGACCTTACCTTGTACAAGCCCTTGAATACCGTGGCAAAGCTGCCCTTTCCAATAGACTCACATCTACGATACTTGCCAAGCTTGATACCTCCAAGATTCAATGGATTCTCGGGATCGTATTCTTGAGGCGCCATGGTGGCCATTGGACTCTATATGGCAGTATATCAGAGGTTCTTTGATTATTCTTCGAGCCTCCGCCCTAGAGGCGTCCTAAGTAGTGCTTTAACCGCACTGCCGGGAGTATGACAGTGGCCGTGTAACGTGATGGCTCGGAAGGGGACTCAAATCCAGGAACGGGCTGGTTGTCGTACAGGACCCCCGAGTCTTGGTGGAGATAAGTGACGTGTATGAAGATAGATGTACTAGATGACCTATTGATGTGACAACGTATCTAATATCTGCAAGATGACTGCTCGAGGATGAAAGTAGGTTGCTAATCTAGAGAGAGGCGGTGTAGCTGAGAGTGGTTGTCAGTAACGGATCCAGCCGCGAGAAATGAATGAAAAGCGCAAAAAGCAAAGGCAGGTAGCAGTCTAGGGCGATATCGGAATTGGATAGTCGAGATGAGTTGGCAGAAAGAGATAAGGTAAGGAGGAGGATACAGAAGAGGAGGACGACAAGGGTCGTTCGTCGAGTATGACTATGTCCGCATCACCAGGCGATAAGAGATCACGTGTAGGCGTTGATCTCTACCAATAACAATTAGCGTTCGAAGCGGAACGCTCTCCGTGATCTGAGCTCAGACGGGTCGTGAAGCGCGCCCAGCAGAAAACAATCAAAACATACCTTAGCATAGAAACCCAACCGGAAAGCGATGCCTGTCTTGATGAGATGTCATCATCTTGTGGCGTGGAGTTGTTGGCGTTGATGCACTGCAAAGCACGCCCCAGAATCGCGTCAGACATAACCGCGAGTATACATGTAATCATCTTTGCGTGATTGTCTCAGAAGTGTTCGTCACCTGGATTACTCAAGGTACATTAGAAAGGTGACGAATCGTATCAGGAATTACGGAAGCAATCACGCATCTAATGAGATTGCCTATTCAGAGCGAGCCCTTGCCCCTCACAGTGAAGTAGTGAAAACCAAATCGTACTTGAGTTGGGCGTGCGTCGACGATTTACTGTTTCGTTGTTTTCGCTGTCTCCTTCTCATGCGAGTTGGGTAGGACCTCGAAGTGCCGTTGTACTTGCGTCTCTAGATGTGAAAAGATAGCTGTGCCACTTGGATCTATCACAGCAAACATCTCATCATGGTATCATATCGTCCCTGCCCAAACGCCATGCTAATGCCAATAAGTCTTTCGTGATCACCACTTGGTTTTCCTCTTCCTGCCTGTAAACTTCGACGATGCCTTTACCACCTTTCCTTTCGCTTCCATTTGACCCTTCTTTCTGTTGATATACGACTTGGTTCCCCTGACGTGTGACAAGTCCACTTTATTCACCTTCTTCGTGCCTCGCCTTGAATCTTCCACATCCACACCGTCCATACCATCAACGACTCCAGCAATATCTCCACCTCCAACAGTACACACCAAATAAGTCTTGGCGTTTTTCGTGCCTTCGTCATCTTCAAGCAGACCAACCGAGAATCCGGCAGTGACTGCAGCTTTAGCTATCATTGCCTTTTGCTTCATATCTCTTGGGTAGAACTGTAATACTGCTTTCCCTCCTCTTTTCAGACTCACGTATAGCCCATTGAAAAATCGCTTAAGCCTTTTGTCCGGTGTCTCACTCTCTTCTGCCGTTTCTGCGTTACATAGCCACTGTACTGCAGAGATTGATATAGCTGCGTCAAAGGTTCCTGGTCGAAATGGCACTCCTTGACCCATGTCCGCCAGAAAAAGGTCACCTTCCACATCTCGTTCCATTCGTGCGACGGCCAACATGGATGCCGAGATATCCATTCCAATCCAGATATGTGATGGGTCTGCTGAAGACAATATTTCTCCACTGAGTCCTGAGCCACAGCCGATATCGAGGATGAAGGAAGGCGATGTGAGGTTGAGAACGTCGAGAGCGCGATTCGTCATTTCGGATTGGATATGCTGTATACGGGAGGAAGTCGTGTAGGCTCGAGATGCGGCGTCATTGTAATAGAGGTCGGGTGGACTATACATACTGTTAGTAAGATGTTCTGAAACCGGGCATTAGCACTCTCACAGTTGGTCTTCTGGTCTAGACATGGTTGGATTTATCAAGAACAAGTGAGAGTTGCGATGATGCGCCTAAAGCCTAGGTAGTATCTTCTTAGCGCGACAAGCGATTGTGCAGAACAATTATAGGTGAAGCAAGAAATTGGGATTGAGGACATTGAAGGACGACCCACTCTAAAAATCCTGGATCTACTCGGCGATAAGCCGACTTGGCACATGCAGGGTCTTGCATCATTGGTGTTTCAGATTAACCGTCTTGTTTCTGACTTGAATTGTATATCAGAATCGCAGAGATGTGGGTGCTACCTTTACTCGGCTACCTAGGAGTTCTCCTCGGTTTTTGTTTCCTGACTTTGGCAATTGGCAAGTTATACCTACGAATACAACTGTCGTGACACTGCTAACACGTATCCAGCATCTGGCCTCTACTACCTCTCTGAACTCGTCGAGGAGCATACCGTCATTGCAAAGAAACTCCTCAGTCGTATGATCTATGCTGTCATCGCCATTCAAACAATCCTGCTCGTAGTGGACAGGTTCCCAATTACCTTGAGCGTATTAAGCATTGGCAGCCACATTGTCTACTATCAGAATCTGCGCCGCTTTCCAATCGTCAAGTTGACCGACCCAGTATTCATTGTGTCTTGCGGTAAGCGCTTTAGGGAGATGACTGATACGATAGAGCATGACTGACATCCAGAACCAGTGCTCGTCCTCTTAAACCACTACTTCTGGTTCCGTCACTTTTCCGGTCCTCGTCCTGCACGAGACGGACGTCGCCCAAACGCCTCTTCATATCAACGATCGATCTATGATGATTGGGACGAGCAACATGCAACATTTACAGAAGTAGCATCTTTCTTCGGACTTTGCGTTTGGCTGATTCCATTCGCTCTCTTTGTCTCGTTATCAGCAAGTGAGAATGTGCTACCGTCCATGGGGTCGGAGTATGCCACCGGTGATGGAAGTAGTTTCATAAATGGTGGAAGAGAGCCTGGTAGACATGGTAGTATTGGTGGATCGAAAGGAGGCAGTGGACTAGCGAAACAACTCGTGGACAGTGTTAGGGAGTGGGCGAGTAGTACGGGTGAGCTCTTTGGAGCTGGATCTAAGAGAAGTCACGACTTTTGAGTGGAGTCTGCCGCTGTGCTCAACCGAAAAAGCCCGCGCTTGAGTGGTATAACTTTCGTCGGTCCACATGCCACAATTCTGAGGCGAACCTGAAACAACCGTTGAACTGGCACCGAGAATCTCGCTGTCACCTACCTCACCTCATCTGCCCTCTTTACTCAACTCAACTTCATCAACTAAGTCCACTGCATCCATCAAGACCGCAACCACAATGGTAAGCCTGCTTTGTTCAATGTATCAACGCATAACTAACAATGGTTGTAATAGGGCAAATCAGTCAATTTCAAGCCCGAAAAGCTTGCCGCAATTCTCACATGGTTTCAAAAATCAGCCACTGCTCATCCCTCAAAGGACATCGAGAAAGAAATCTCTAAAGCGAGTGGCGTCAGCTCGAGTGAGTTACAGTCCGCACCTCACAACACTCGCCTTTGCTGTCTCAACGACTATGGCAGCCGACCTTCACGACAACGACTGTGACTGCAACATCCACTAATAAGACGCCCCCCCATCCTCCAGTGCAAAGCAAAGACTACCTTCAAAACCTCATCGACGAAGGCAAAGTCAAAACAGAAAAGATCGGTGCCGGAAACTGGTACTGGTCTTTCGCCGGCAATGAGCAAGCAGCGCTCCAACTCGCACTTGACAAAGCTACCGCAGACCATCGCAAAGTCACCTCAGAACTCGAGACCTTGCAAGCCAAGCTCAAAGAAACTCTTCAAGCACAAGCAGACGATGAAGGCATGCTCGATGATACTGAGATAGAAAGGCAGACTATAATGGAGTTGCAGACGAAGCTGACTAGCGAGGTTAAGGAGTTGCAGAAAGAGGTGGACCTGTATCGTGATATGGATCCTGCGGCGTTGGAGGAGAAGAGGAGAGAGTTGAGGAGGGTCAAGGATATGTGCGAAACGGTGACCGATAATATCTATGCTATGGAAGGAGAGGTTAAGAAGGTCCTCTATGGCAGGAAAGAACAGCAGGAACAGTTCAAGATTTGGTATGGCGAGGAATGGAGTGAGGATGATGGAGGATTGAGGGAGCTGCCTGTCTAAAGAAGAGCACAAGGCTGTTGCTATATGATATTCCCACGCTTCAATCTAGTCGCTGAATAGAGTAAGCTCTCTGGGAAGGTGAAAATGGAAGGTGCAGAGGAGGGAACTGTTTAGACTTTGCTAATTCTATAGCTATTCTGCTACTGGATAGGAGAAATGCCATGAAATGCCGTAAAATTTGTTTGAGATCAGAAAAAACATCTCGAAGATTGTTGTGGTGAGATACCGAATCGTACCACCTCGAGAGCACGAAAAATCCCTCCAGCACTCTCCACAACTTTTTTTACCTTGACTTACGATTTCGACTTCCAAAAAGTTCGAATGCCAAGCCTTGGGATGAATGAAATTGAGAGACAAGCAGCATTATTGTAAGAAAAGGCTGTAACTCTAATATACACGACATGATATGCTTTGTAAGTCAGCACGAGATTCAAGCGACTGGGTTGACCTAATCCTGCGGTGCTGGTACTGGTCCTTATATCATTGCATTATTAGTACCTACGAAAGATTGCTCTTCAGATGAGGAAACACATGCTCCAAATCATCATCTTCGGACTTCATACTCAAGCCTTTTTCGGAGATACCACTCTGCGCAGGCCCATCAGTAGACACAGCTTTCTCCGTTTCACCTCCTAGATGTCGACCAGCCTCTTTCTCAAGTTCTTTCCTCGTCGCCACATCATGCTCTTTCGCCAAATTCAAAGACGTACCCACTTCCCTCGTCAACTTCTCAATCTCTTCCTCCATACTCTCCTCCTTCGTCTGTACTTTCTTCTCCTTGCCCAGCTCCTTCACCTCTCTCGGCGCAGTCTTCCGCCAAAGCTCTTCCAACTCCTCAAGCCAACCACAAGCCTCCGCCAACTTCTTCACTTGCCCATCACAGTCTCCCAGCAAAAGTACATCATCCGGCCGACTTCCCAAACCTCCCACCTGCTCGAGATTGATCAACACCCGCGGCACCTCTTCCGGCACAAACGAGGGCAGACTTGCGAATGGCTGCACTGTGAGACTTGTCCCAATCACAATACACAAATCCGCTTGCCGCGGCAGGTCTCTGTTGGCATGGAAAGCAGCTGGTAGCGCTTCGCCGAAGAACACGATTGCTGGTTTGACGAGGCCGTCACATTTCTGGCAATGCGGTGGGTCCTTGTGCTCTATAGCTTGATGCATCAAGTCATCTGGATATGGCGCTTGACAGTCAATACACCCTTGTTTTGCGAAGCTGCCATGAGCTTCGATGATCATATCATCCGGCACGCCCGCCTCTCGGTCCAGACAGTCAATATTTTGAGTGAAGTGTTTAAGGAGAAACGACTTCTTGTGAAGCAGGTATATGAAGGAGTGCGTTATTGTTGGACGGTATTTGCCGGGGTAGAGCTCGTTGGCGAGGGTGTAGAAAGGAAAGGGGTTTTGGCGGAAGAAGGAGATGTCGAAGACTGCTTCTGCATGAGGGAGATTGAGGCGGGCGAGGTTGGCGTAAAGACCGGTCTCGGGGGAGCGAAAGTCGGGGATTCCTGCTGAGGTCGAGATGCCTGCTCCTGACTTTGGTGAGAAGTTAGTAGAGGTACAGCGTAGAGCAAGGTAGGACATGGCATTGTTAAAATGCTCTTGGCATAAATCACACGAGCCTAGGAAAACTTTTTGCTACACTGATTATTCTTTCGGACCATTGATTCTCCACACATCGTGCTCCTGCTTCGTACGGAACTGAACTCTTACCATGATAACAATTTTCTTGGCTTTGCCACTTTTGATATAATCTGCCACACCCTTCAAATCTCTTGATTTCAGAGTCTGTGGTGGCACACTCTCATCCACCATCGTAGAAGATTCTTGGCCCATTTTGATGAGAGTATCACGAGATTGCCAAAAGATAAATAGGACGACTTGTGTGCTCACGAGGTTTGCAGCAATCTGTCAGAAGAAGATTATTTCCAATGTTTTGAAAAATTGAACGGTCAGAGCTTTTGAAGTTCAACTTCCGCACTGCAGAATGATAATGATACAACGTCAAGGTTAGTGAACGAGCGAGAGATGAATGAAGGTTGAAGATGAGGTGTGGTTGGCCGGCTCATCCGAAGACGGTGCGGATGAACCTCGGTTCAATTGTCTTTGTTTCAGAAAAAAAGAAAACACAACCTGAAACACAGACTTGAAGCACAGCCAGTACGAGCAGGCCGAAACACCTGCTACCGCCAGAAAAATACTGAGTCACCTGAGAAACACTAGAGAAGCTCTCAAAGCAACATATCAGCGTGGTTTTCCAAGAAATCGTGACCCCGATACCTTCTTGTGCGCAAAATTATAGCGTATAGTGATGGCAATGGAGCAGCAGCCACATCAACAGAATGCAGAAGAGGACCTAGACCTCCAGATTCAGCAGCTTCTATGGGCCTGCGCATCCTATGACCTAACCAAAATACGCGAATTATTGAAAACTGTTCCAGCAAGTGTACAAGATGGGGAAACAGGATATACACCACTACACGCAGCAATAAACGCCTGTCATGACAATGAAGACATCGAGCCAGCTAAAGAGGTAATGCGATTACTTTTCGAAAACGGAGCTATCTGGAATGACCTGGATGCAAACAACGAAACACCGGGATGTTTGGCTCGTCGGCTGGGATCGACAGATTTGTATGAGATGATGGTAGATGCTGGAGTTCGAGCAGAATTACTTATGAATAGACTCGATGGGTTTCTACCGTTGAGCGATGATGACGACGACGAAGAAGAAGAGGAAGAAGGAGGAGAAGAAGTAGGAGAGAACCCAGGAGTCATCGACATAGACACTGCAGCAGGCAACACAGCTACCACAGCATCAACACCAACAATCCACCTCAACGGCACAGAACTAACAGGCGAAGACGCCAGCACATCAAACTCGGCCTACTTGGACTCCTCCCTCTCCTTCTCCGCCGACAAACTCATCGACTCAAGTTCCAATGGCGTAATGATGGAATGGGAATCCTCCATAATGGAGGAATCCGCCGCGCTGCTCCTGCCCACGCCGGGCCTCTCCGTTCTCAACATCGGCCATGGCATGGGTATAATCGACACTCTGATCCAGACAAAATCCCCTTCCTCCCACCACATCATCGAAGCCCACCCTGCCGTTCTCGCGCAAATGCAGCAAACAGGGTGGCGCTCAGCCGACGACGAAACAAGCACGAGTACAAAATACCCCAACGTCACCGTTCACGCCGGTCGTTGGCAGGACATCCTCCCTCGCCTGGTCTCTGAGGGCACGACATTCGATGCAATATATTTTGATACATTCGCCGAGGATTATAAAGCTTTTCGCAATTTCTTCGAGGAGTTCGTCATCGGACTGCTGAAGCCGCAGGGACGGTGGAGTTTCTTCAATGGCCTCGGGGCAGATAGACAGGTGTGTTATGATGTGTATACGAAAGTGGTTGAGATGGACCTGTTCGAGGCCGGGTTCGATGTGGAGTGGACGGAACTTCCGACTGAAGAGGCTGAGAGAGAGGGCGAGTGGGATGGTGTTAGGAGGAGGTATTGGGCGCTGGATTGGTATAGACTACCGTTATGCAAGTTTGTTGCAGCGTAGTGATGTTGGAAATATTGATCGATGGGTTGAGAGAAGATGAATTTAAATCAGAGGTTCCCAAATGCTGGCAGTGGCTAGTCTCACCAATTGCCCGACAAGGTGAACAGCTACTGACATTTCTATCCTTCTAGCCTCCACGACCTTCCACCAGGCAGCCGACAACGGTATTCCGTCGAACTGTTAGCAAAGACGAACTGTTAGCACAATCAGGTGCTGCATGATGTTGATATACAAAGTATGAAGAGTATGTCTTTGGCATATCACTCATGTTACACTTTTTTCCATCCATCCAAAATTGATCAAATTGACATTCATAGCGGATGTCATAAAATTCGCAATTCACAAACTTCTCCAGCACACTCCACCCCTTTTTTTCCTTTGAGTTACGATTTCGATTTCACAAGGAATCCGGACGCCAAGGCTTTGGGATGTGACGAACACCTCATTCTCATCCTCGCGGCCTTCAAAGCCAATTGTGCTCAACATGCCAATCCAGACACTCAAAGCGGAAGCGTGTCGGAGATTCGAGCAACCATTAGATCAATGTACATGTAGTGTGGAAACGAAGAATGTTCCAAATGGATATATGGCGATATTATTCCGAAGCATGCTACCTTGGTCTCCTGGAACGCCATCCTTTCACAATATCCCATCTCTTCTCAACCCGTTCCATTCCAGTCCGGTCCAAGTAAAATACACATGATTCTATCATCTACATCTCCGTCTGCATCTCGGTCGCTTCTTCCTTCTCCTCCTCAGCATTCTCCTCTGCATCCCCTTCTTCCTCCTCCTCCTCCCTCACCTCATCAACTCTCATCATCACCTCCGCCATCCCCGTCCCCATCCTCCCAACCCCACCAACCGTAATCCTCGCACTCGGCCCCTCCAACTCCTCCACCTCCCCATCCATGACCGCCTCACTCAACATTTTCGTCGTCGTCTCAAAGCTCATCTTCGCAAACGCACTGCGCCTATCCCTCATCCCAATACGCGAGAAAGCCGCGAACCCACCTCCTCTTGTCATATAATCCGCCACAAGCGTCAAATGTCTCATATCGACTTTGATACTATGGCTTTCGAAGACGGCGCGCAGTTCGCGGATGATGGTGGAGCGTGCGGCTTCGACACCGTAGACTTGCAAGGTAGCGTGGATGTCGTTGGTGAAGATGCGGTGTGGAGCGATGACGTCTTGCCAGTCCCATGCGGCGCGGAGGTTGCAGCCTTCGGTGAAGATGATGGGGGTGGAATTGTCGTCGGTGGTTATTAGAGCGCGGGAGACTGCGGGGACGGAGTGGATGAGACATTTGTGGGCGGCGGTGAGGATCAGGGGCAGGAAGAGGAGTTTAGCATTTGTGGCGGGGTAGTGGAAGATTAAGTCGCATGAAGAGCCGGTAGCGTCGTCGAAGGAGAAGGACGTTAGTTCGGCGTGAGCGGAGACAAGGCGGTCGGAGCGGTCGCGAGCGGCTTCTGAGAGCTTGGATGTCTTCGGCTTCTCAGCACGCGCGTTGATGGCGTCTTCATTGTCTGAGTCGTCGGCACTGGCTTTCTTATCCTCGGCGTCTTCATCGTCGACGACATCGACGTCACCCTCGTCTTCGGGATCAATGGCAATGCCTGCTTTGAGAAGTGATCGTTCGTCATCCTCATCAGCATCCTCATACGTCATGCCTTCATCCAGGTTGGCCCTATTCTTTGCATCGGTAGCATCATCGTCGCCATCGTCTTCAGCATCTGAGTCACCGCCAGCTCGTCGCACAGCTTCTTGCTCTTCTCTCTCCGTCATCTCAGTTGTACGTGTAGCTGCTTCGGAGGCATTAGGAGCACGCCCCTTTGCTATGTCTGGTCTTGCATCAGTCGCCTTGGCAAGAGATTTCTCTTCGCCACGCTTCTTCAGCTCAATGCGGACATATCGTGCCAGAAGTGGAAGGAAGGAAGCCTCAATCTTGCGTGCAACATCCTTGATAGTGATGGCATATTCTTTGGTGTATTCCTCGCCAGGAAAGAGTTGCAGGTGGACTTCGTAGATTCGAGTGTCGCCATGAATACCGGTACTGATACGTTCTTCGACACTGATGTCGTCAATGACTTCTGCAAGCGAAAGCTTACTGATACCTTTGGCGAACTCTTCGGCGTGACCTGCTGGAAGATCTTCATGGGGATAGAGTGTCATCGTTGGAGTGTTGAGATTTTTGCTGGCAGTCATGAGAATTTCTCGGAGACGTGGGATACCAAGAGTGACGTTTTTCGCGGAGTGACCTGCCAAATGGAAAGTGTTCAAGGTCATTTGCGTCGACGGTTCTCCAATAGATTGTCCTGCAACGACTCCGATAGCTTCTCCAGGTTGCACAATGGCCTTCATATAGTTGACATTGAGAATCTCATTAAATACTCGTTTCGGCACAATCTCTGGATTCTTATCGCCCTTGTCTCTGATAGATTTGTCTGGGTTCTCATCTGCATACTTCTTGGCTGACATGTAGAACTTTTCCGACGTGCTACCTGTGTTCGATAGTGGAAAGTACTTTGACAAGGCAGTATCTGCACAGTCAAGCTTGTTGCTCTTCTGGAATTTCTTCGTGGCTTGCTTGTTGTGCTCGATTGCTGCTTGATTCAGGGTGTACTTGAGCTCGCTCCGTACACCCAAAGAAGCATATAGGGACATGAAGTTCTTGGAGATGAATTTGAAGTCGTAAACGCTCTGTGATCTTGTGATATCCAGACCGTCTTCACCGTATAGTGTCTGGATGATAGTACCATCAGAATCACGCACCGAACTGTCATAGTCTGCTCGGAGACCTTCCAGACCCTTGATCAAAACTCTTTGTAAATAACCGGAACGCGATGTCTTGACGGCGGTATCAATCAGACCTTCACGACCAGCCATGGCGTGGAAGTAGTACTCTTGAGGCCGAACACCAGTCAAGAAGCGGTCGACGATATACCCTCCAGCTCTGACATCAGACTCGTAAGGTCGGAATGACGGCAGTGTCTTACCACTAACCATGACTGGAACACGTCGTCCTTCCAAGACTTGCTGACCAAGGTTACATGAGATAAGGTTTGCATTGACCATACTACCCTTTGCTCCAGATGTGGTCATGGCCTGCATGTTGTTCTTCGGAAACGATTTGACAAGACCGTTCGGTAGACACGCCTTCGTGATGGCTGAAGACAGACCAGCAGTCTTTCCATTCATCATTGTGTCAAGTCCTGCTTGCTTGCTGTCGTCACGGAGCACTGACTCTAGTCGGAGTAAGAGTTCGGGATCGTTAGCCTTAGGTTTCTTGTCACCAAGAGTGACATAATCTGCTGCAACACCCAAGCCGACGGTCCGAGCAGCTTCAAGTTCTCTCCTGCGATCAGCCTCGCCCTTATCTGTCATGACCAAATCCTCGACACCACAAGAGAAGGCCCTCATATGTAAGAGTTTCGTTAACAGTCGCCCAAGTATACTGAGGAACTTTCCAGCAATGGTGTGACCATAAGCCTCATAAACAGTATGCACCAGACCACCTGAAGCTGGACCGATCTGCTTTTTATCCAGAATACCTGTAATGAGCTTCCCATCTTCGACCCTAACGACACCCTCATCCGAGCCTTCTCCCCATCGATCCGATGGCGTCTGCGACTTTGAGTGAAGGAATATAGGAGCGTATGATGAAGGTTTGATGTTGAGAAGAACAGTGGATATCACCTGTTTCCCTGTCCACATTGGATATGGTTTGATTATATCCGGATCAAGAGTTAAGACCCTCTCGTTCTGTGTATGATTGTGCTCGGGTCGTAGACCAGAGTATATCAGCTCTTGATATTCCTCCCTCGTAAAGAAAGTGTCTTTACTCGTGAGCCACACACCCATGGACAAGTGGTCTTGAATAAGACCTCGAAGTGGATTCCCCGCTGTCGCGGACAGATATTGGTGATCTGTATCGGCTATTTGGAGAGCTTCTGCCCGTGCAATCTCGTTTTGAGGAAAATGCATGTTCATTTCATCACCATCAAAGTCGGCATTGTACGTGTTACAGTTAGCGTAGTGCATGCGAATGGTCTTTTCTCCTGGCAGCACCTTTGCTCTATGACACATCATAGAAGGTTTATGTAGTGTTGGTTGTCGGTTCATGATGACTATGTCTCCGTTATTCAAGTGTCGATGAACCTTCTTGTTTCGTACACCAGTCATCGTGGTACTGGATGTTGCGAGCAGCAGATTAGCCATTGCTTGTCGTTCTTCATCTGTCTTGTCCTTCAGCAGTACAACCTGGCCATTCTCGAATTCAATCGCAACAGCTCCGGGCCACTTCCTAGGTCCATTCTTGACTGCTTCCTTGAGCTCGTCGAAGTTGTGTGTAGTGACTGGTTCTGGATAAGTGAGCTTCTTGGCAAATACTGGTGGTACACCAATCTCGTTGGTTTCAATATTGGGATCAGGAGAAATGACACTTCGTGCTGCAAAGTTGACACGCTTGCCCATGATGTTCATTCGAAACATGCCCTCCTTCTTCTCTAGCTTTTGCTTGATACCTGCCGTGACTCTTAGAGCTGCCGGGCCTTTGAGGCCGCTTTTATCACTATCAATCAAAGTGTTCACGGCTGTCTGAACTACCTCCCATCGTCGTGAAAGATCATCAATAGTTTTCGCCCTTGTCACCGTATTCGGCGCGTCTTTCAGTCCTTGAATTTCTTTGTACATCGAATTGAATATTTCCGTCTGTTTCAGTATCTCTTTGTAAGGAGCGTTGTCTGCAGATTCGGTCATTTGACCACCTCCGGCCATCTGCTCTTTTCTGTACTTGTTAGGTGGCACTATCAACGCCCTGATGAAGAACATATTCACAGGAGATTCTCGTTTCTCTTCTCGTCTTCCGGAGCCAGGGTAGATCAGGTCGAGAATCTCTCTCTCTTTCTCAAACAATTGTATCATCCCAGCGTGAATCTCTTCTGGAGAAAGGTACTTCTGCCCCTTGTCTTTGACCTTGAAGTTGAAATCCGTCATAACAGCCTCGGTTTGTACTAGCGAATTTCCTCCTGTTCCAGCAGAACCATCGAGGTCGATTCCGGCAATCTCGTCATCCAGTATCATTGGGTCTACAATCTCTTCCTCCGGCGTTGAGTCCATATCCGCAACTCCTTCGTCAATGTCCATTGCATCATTCTTGCGCTTCTTTTCTAATACTCGTCGTCGTTCTTTTTCTGCTTGCTGATTTGCAGCCAGGGCGCTTAAGGGTGCTCTTTTGTTGTTCTGTGCATTCGCTGCACTCTCTTTCGCGTTCAATGGCTTCTCGAAGAATGTTTGTGCTCCAACCTTACGATATGTCGGCGATATACCTTTACATGTTTTACAAGCCCTAGATTTGACAATGTCGGCCTGGAACTCGGTCAAGATGGCTCGTCGAGTCTCCATGGCTGCTTCGGACCTGACCGCTCGAAGATCAAAGTCCTTTCTGTGGCCACCAGCTTTCTTAATACACTTGTTGACGAAGCGGTTCCTCTTATCAATGATATCTTCCGCATCGTTGTTGTCGTCGTCAAGTTCCTTTCTCAGTCCTACATCATCCAGTTCTTCCGCTTCTGCTAGTAAGCCGTATTTGATCAGTTTCAGTTTGCCGACATATTTGTTGATCTCTACACGGGCCAGCCGGAATCTGCTGCAGTATATACATCGAGCTCTGACATAGCGGAATAATTGTTCTATAAAGGTAAGGTGATACACAGGAACGGGAAGTTCAATGTGGCCGCAATGTCCAGGACAGTTGTGAATATTCAGGTGACATGTCGCGCATCTATGATACAGTTAGTATATGAATCCTCGGTAAGTAGATTCTGACAATCATACTGATTGTCGCCGACGGCACCCAAGGCGAGATCGTGAAGGCCTCCTGGTACGGGATGTAATAGCTCGTCAAAGGTCGTCTGATTCGTGATGCGCTTTACTGAAAGCTTCTTGACGTCCTCGTCGGTCAGGAAGCCAAACCTGACAGCTGCTATTGCCGCAGCAACGGGTTGGGAGATATTCATCGCGATTGGGAAGCGGCGGGAGTTGCGCTGGCCATGCGAGGAGGCAAACTGTATAAGTTCTTGTAGAAATCTTGTTGCAACAGGACCTCATTGACCAAAAAGTTCGAGATGCCAAGACAAATGCCGCCGCTTAACTCCGATAAAGCCCGGCTACCACCCCCTCCCCTTCCCTTCCCCTTCCTTCCTCCACCTTACCTGATCGTAACACAAGTCGCTGTAAGTTACGTGGAAGTGGTAGAGGCTTAACGAGTTGCCACTGTTCTTTGTTGTGACCATTTCATAATCCAAGCACGACATGGCCGAGCCTTCGTGGCCCTCTTCTTTGTCATTTAGCGAAAGATTAGAAGAAATAAGCAAAATGTGAGCGCTATCGTGTTGTTGTGACAGTGTACATGCGAGCTGATTGTGTGCCTGTGTCATCATGTAGTGCTGCTTGTCTTTCAACCAGCCAAAATTCACGACATGAGAACCTGAAACAAGCGAGAGACTTGGAAAAGGATTGCTATGACAGCGTATCGTCGAAGACCGAGTACCAAGCAAAATGTCTCTTTGTGATACAGAAGCTCAATGAGCAGGCCGCCGCCGAACGTGATACCGATGACAGTGAGCTCGAGGAAGAAGAGGACATCGACGCTAATACTCCCGAAACAGCCATCACCATTGGCAAGTACATCAATGCACGGCATCATCAGGACGGTCTATTTTCATTTGTATATAAGGCACGCACCCCAGCGACATCTCATGCCAACGACCAAGACAGCGGCAAGCTAGTCGCACTCAAGGTGACCACACCTTCGCTCATGATCGCACCACATGATTCAGAGCGCGAAGCCCGCATCCTAGCTACGTGCCGACACGCCAACATCATTCCAATCATATCGACGTTCTGGCAGGCCGGTGGTCGTTTCGTGCTAGTATTCCCTTTCATGCACTACGAATTCGGCAGTTTATTAGACAAAGGTCGTCTCACATCCCGGCAAATCCAGTCACATCTTCGCGATCTATTCGCTGCACTAAGCTATCTACACGATGCTGGTATCATCCACAGGGACGTCAAGCCCTCCAACATCTTGCTAAAGTCGCCATCTGGAGCGGCATATCTTGCCGATTTTGGTATCGCATGGTCGCCAACTGACAAAGCGTCTGAGAAAGCCATCGAGAAGATCACGGATGTGGGCACAACTTGCTATAGACCACCTGAACTGCTTTTTGGCAATACCAGCTATGGCTGCTCGCTCGATCTGTGGGCTGCTGGATGCGTCGTTGCTGAAGCACTGAGTAGTCCTCATAAAACGCTTTTTGATGCTGGTGATGTGGGGAGCGAGTTGGCTTTGATACAGAGTATTTTCAGTACTTTGGGCACTCCGAATATGGAGTCGTGGCCGGTGAGTGCCATACAAGTGATGCCAACACATAGACACTAACTTTTAGCAGGAAGTAGCGGGATTCAGGGACTGGGGTAAAATGGCATTTCACGAATATCCTGCAAAAGGCTGGAAGGAGATTATGCCGAACGCATCACCTGAGGCGCGTGATCTTGTGAAGGGATTGGTGCAATATGAAAGTGGACGAAGGATGTCAGCGAAAGATTGTTTGGAACATGGTTATATAAGTATAAATATAGGATGATCGTGTAAATGGCTAATGTGCTAAAACTATCAAAATTACAAATACGAATGCGCCATGATCTTTGAGTCCGGCTCAGAAGATATTCTATGTACAACCAGCGCCCGAAACTCCTATAAGTCATGCGATTTCGTTACAGCAGTAGGGGGAAGAGAGGCCGTAGAGGGAAGAGAGGCCAACTACGTTACTATTGTGAGCGAATCTGTGCCTTCAAATCGTGCAAGCGTCGTCTGCATGAAGCCCAAGCTTCTTTCATTTGAAGCCAAGCGTCTTTCGTTCGAAGCCAAGCGTCTTCTATTCTCAGCTAAGCGTCTTTCATTCACAGCCAAGCGTCTTTCATTCAGAGCGAGACGCACAGTATTCAGCTGCAGTGCATCCTTTCGAACCGATGCCACCTCCTCTTCCATGATTGGAAGTTCAGTCAGGTATGTGCACACGGCGAGGCAGTGCTTACAATCCAAGGGATTTTTCTGAGGCCAATCTTTTGGGACGCTGCCCGCTAGGACATACTTGCATTCCGCTGCCTTCAACAGATTTTTCAGGTGTGCTTTGTCGAGGGCTTTATAAGTTCCGTCCTTGATTTGTAGCTCAGTCTCTTTCAAATACTTAGCTCGGTCGTCGCAAGCGTTGTAGACATGTTCTTCCAGATGTGTGGACACCTTCGAGAGGCTCTCTGCAGTCGCGCAGTCGGTAGTTGTGTTAGGCAGGCACTTGATTAAGGGCTTTGGAGTGTTGTTGCGCTTAGATCTCTTGCGTTTCGACTTGGAGCCATTATCGGATCTCGACCAAGACTCGTTCACTTCCTCTAAGAGATTCACCAAGCTAGACATTTGTGATGCTTTGAAGACGGGCTTGTCGAGCTTCGGCTGCTGCTTGAGGACGGGCTTAGTGATGGCGAGGGAGACGATCTGTGCTACAATCTCGTTCGGCAAGTCGTTGAACGTTGCTGTGGGTGACAACTTTGTTGTTGAGATCGTCTTTGAAAGAATTGAAGGAGCTGCTAAAGCTTTGTTAGCGACCAGCGCTTCGTTCTCAGTGCTTACCTTGGAGATGTAAGTAGTGGAATTCATAGTTTGTGAATTAGATGTTGCGATATGTACAATGATTGATGGATTGACTTGAGATGAAGGTCGCGAGCAGAAGGGCGAGATCGCGTCAGCTTTAGAGCTGATGGCTGCTGCACAATAGGCAGGAAGCAGTTTGCACAATGCGGTTGTGTTGCTGACTGAAGGATCAGGAGATCCTTTGTGCCGTGCTTGAGGATCTTTGTGTTATATTTTGGGAGACTACTGAGACAAAGAGCTTGCTTGACGAACAAGGATTTAGCATATTGAGAAATCATACATGTCTTCTGTGATCTCTCCTGGCTCTTCAGGTTCCAGCCCAGTCCTCCCAACCACCCCTAAGTGATCAAGAATTGCAATTTCTCGCATCAGATTCTCTGCCTTCAGTAACCAGATAAACTTAGGGTCGTCCCTTAACAGCCTCCAAGGTGCCTGCGGCCTGTCGAATACTAATTGCAATGTTGCGTGCACTTTTCGCAGCTCTTGCTTTGGTAGAGTCTGTCTTCGTTGACATAGATGCTCGACTACCGCAGCCATTTTCGGATCTGCTTGCATGATTGTGTAGAGTCCGGTTGAGATTACGGCGCTTCGTGATGTCCATTGTACCTTATAGTGCTCTATGTTGTGCTTGGGGTGGTAATTTGGGTAGTAAAATCGAGGTTCAGGGCGTTGCACCTGGCAGTACGGCTTTGTCACTTGGCAGGCATCGTTGATGAGGTAGGTGGCAATTTGGAACCTCAGCTCCAAGGGTAGGTTCCCCCAGGTCGCCATGGCTTGAGAATCTCTTGTTAGCAACACTGTCTGTCATCTTATTGATAGGTGTGACTGACCTCGGAGATGAATTTGGGAGATAAAGATTCAGAAGAGAAGAGTGTGTTTGAGGGAGTGAGAGTAAGAGAGCGACGATGAGGGCTGTTTAGAGACTACCTACCCTGTAACCCTCCTTGTGAAGGGTGCCGGACGTCTTCTAAGACTAAGATTATGCCAACAATCATGGGGATCTCTTTGTGACAATTCACGAGAACTCAACATTCTCAACAAGGAGAGCAATGAGAATCTAGCTGTGAAGTGTGCTGGACGTCTTCTGAGACTTACAATATGCTAACAGCCATAAGAATCTCTTTATGTCAATCTTAGGGAATCCGAAGATGCTTAACAAGGAGATCATTGTGAAACCTAGCTGTGAAGTGTGCCGGACGCCTTCCAAGACCAAGATTATACTAACGATTCATAAGAATCTCTTTGTGACAAGTTTAGGGGAATCCAAGATTCTCAACAAGGAGAGCATTGTGAAACCTTGCTGCGAAGTGTGCCGGACGCCTTTGACCCCAAGTTCATGCTACTAACCATGAGAATCCTTTCATGCCAATTTCAAGAAAATTGAAGATTTCCAACAAAGAGAGCAGCCTGAAACCTAGCTGTGAAGTGAGCCGGAGAACTTCTAGGACTAAGGATATACTAACAATCATGACAATCTCTTTATAACAACTTTAGGGATGATATAGATCCTTGACAAGCAGAATATGGTGAGAATACTCCTGTGGAGAGTCCTCACATACCTACCCAATACAAGTCGCCAGGAACTCATAGGATCATCCCAGAGACCCAGATACGAGTAGCGTAAACGCCACCTCGACATGACAGGCACTCGGATCACTGGAGGGCCAGGTAGTGAAGAGCCCACGAGGGAGACTCACGCTGCTCTGATCTTCAAGATATCCTCCTTGGTAACCTTCACACATCCAATGCAAGTCGCCAGAGACACTCATAGCATCATCCCAGACATTAGTGGCGTGACCAGCACCTCAACACGACAGGCACTTGGATCACTGGAGGGCCACCTTGTAAGACGAGGGTGATAGTAACAAATACCTCATGGATGTTTACAGTCACGGAAGTGCTATACACTGTACTTCTAGGAATGACTTGGACCGGCCTTGTGATCACGTGACCGGACCGAGCAGAAAGGAGTGCAAGCAACATAGTCCGCCAGCTCGAAGTTATATTTATGCAGAACTCAATGAAAACCAGATGGTAATGAAACGATGACCTCAGGTTGGTATTGACCCTATGAAACGAAGTAACGCAACGAACGCCCACTCCTAGTGTTATATGAAACCCTTTTCCATGCTATTCCTGCTCCCCAGTATCAACAACCTACAGCGACGCAGCACTGTATCTTCGTGATCAACCACGACCACGACCGCCGTAAGGGTGGAATCCACCACGCGATCCTCTTCCTCCCCCACGATAGTTAGCTCCCGGCTTGTTGAGATTTTTGGGTCCAGTTGGTGCATTGAGTGGTGCTTGACCTTGAGGTGGCTGTGGTGTTCCATGACCTTGCGAGCCTCCACCCTGATATCCACCACGACCACGACCGCCAGGACCACCAGCATTAGGCGGAGGCACATCGTCGTACATGCCGTCCCATGACTGAGGAGGACTGCCCGAGTTGAAGTTGCCACCATTGGCGTTGTTGTTGAACTGCTGCCCAGGTCCAGCACTTCCTGTACGAGGGAAAGAGCCTTGACGGTTGCCGCCGTTACCCATGCCTTGACTACCTGGCATTGGGCTTGCCATACGCGGGTCTTGAGTCGGAGCCTGTTGCTGCTGCTGCTGCTGCTGCTGCTGCTGCTGCTGCTGTTGTTGTTGCATTTGCATCTGCTGCATTTGCTGCATCATTTGAGGAGTCATACCACCACCACCATTCGCGCCTTGGTTCTGCATTTGCTGCATCATCATCTGCTGCATCATGGGGTTGGCCATTCCTGCCATACCTTGGCCTCCACCACCTCCCATGTTCGCCTGAGATGCCATTGATTGTTGCATCATTGCAAAGTACTGTTGCATGCGTTGCCAATACTGTGCCATCATCTGAGGACTCATGCCATTCGTCATGCCATTCTGCTGGCCTCCCTGGTTCTGTTGGTTGTCCATGTTGCCTCCAACTTGATTCTCGCGTCCGCCACGCTCGAATCTATCGTTTTGACCTCTACGACCATTGAACTTTGCGCCCCTGGTCTCCTCTTCCTCCCGCATGTTTCCCCTCGGCTGAGCACGCTTGACCTCGATGGGCTTGTCCAAGATCGCCAAAGGTTGTGCAAGACAAGCCTCGACTGCAGCTTCCCCTTCGAAAGTCACAAAACCAAAGCCTCTTGGCCTACCAGTATCCTTGTCCATCATCAATGTTGCATCAATCACTCGACCGAATTGAGCAAAGTAAGCCTCGAACTGCTGTTCTGTTGCGTCCTGGCTGACACCTCCTACAAAGATCTTGGCAGTCTTTTCCTGTTCATCACGCGGAATGGCACGCTTGGGGTCAATCTGGGTGATGAGTTAGTGCGATGAATGGAGATGTATGCATATTGTGTTGACTTACAATCTTGCCGTCGAGGTAGTGCTCTTTGACCATGACAGTATTGACTGTCTTGTAATCCCTGAAGGTAAGGAAGCCGAAGCCTCTCGATCTGCCAGTAGCACCATCACGCATAACTGTGCATTCAGTGACTTCGCCAAATTGGGCAAAGTAGTCGCGAAGAGACTCTATAATCTCGTTAGCTCAATTCGTTCCACTCTCCAACTTAATAAGCTTACGATCAGTTGTCTCCCAATTTAAGCCACCAATAAACATCTTGCTATAAAAACTATATTAGCACGCACATCGAGTTGACAGAAAGCATGATCGGATAGTAAGCAAGAAGTAAAGCATGAGACTCTTTATTCCTCCTCTTATGTGTCTGTGTGGGTTATGCCGATCTGAGTGGCGTGATCTCGACCTTGGTGGCGAGCGTGAAGTTGGCGGTCAGAAAATCATCGGTTTGACGACAGCCTTTACATTGTGATGTTTGCAGCTTTCATGTGGCCAGACATGGAGTGGTTCTGATGGTTCTCATATTCTTGCTACTCTTCGTATACTAGCTGTACCTAAGGAGTCTGACCTCCTTTCGGCATGATTCTAGTTCTCTGTTTTGCTACGGTCTATGAAGACGATATAGACAAAGCTTTCGAGCTAGCTCAGATAGCAGAACGATGAGCGTTCAGTATATCGACTATGGTTGAATGTTATGAAGTACGTTGACGATCTGTCTGACCTTTGTTTGTAGATATACCGTGCGATACACTTCCCTCTCCGCTGCTTGCCTTCCTACGTGATCCTCACTATCCTCCTTTATCACAGCGAATTGAATACAGTGCCAGAAGGCCGCAATGACTTGCTCGTTCGTGGATTCCATATGCACCAGAGAGCCAGGAAACTCGGACTTGTCACGAGACCGGACCTCTTCCATTACAGCTAGCACTCTGATATTTGCACGTCGCAATCCGTTCCGATCTCAACCCAACACAGCTCCCAAGGCAACATATATGATATACGTTGACATGATGCGAAATGTCCACATAGAGTCTCATGCTTTACTTGACTTACGATATACTTGCTTACAGATAAGAACTGGAATTCACTTACCCATCTTCTTTAATGCCTACCGTACCTGTGTGACCATAATCGTTGGGAGGTGCTTGAGACTGATACTGCTGCTGGTTTTGTTGATGATTGTAACCATTGTTGTTTTGGTTGTTATAGCCATTATTGTAACCACCGTCATCACCATAAATATTGTCACCAAACACATGCGACTCGTCGGGATCTGCCTTCACTCCAGCGTCTTGCGTGGCAGTTTGACCTTGACCATAGCCAGCACCGTAGCCTACTTCGGGCTCAGTCTTGATGTCAGCTTGTTGGGGTTGTGTAGTCGTTGCAGGCGCGGCTGGTTGGGCTGCAGGAGCTGGTTGTGGTTCCGCGTCATCTTTCTCGTAACTTTTGAACGTTCGTTAGCCACGGATTGACGCGAATGACTGAGCGAAGTCCTCATGAACTCGCTCCTGCTGGAATCTGCTTACAGGTCTGCGAAGAGATCTTCATCAAGGTCAGGTTCGGCCATGTTGCGAGTTGTAGATCCTGGTCTGTCTGGTTTAAGACACGAATGTGTACAGCTTGAGTGCTACGTAAGGGAAGAGAGTTGTCGTGAGATACGAAGGAGGTTGTTGTTGTTGTTGTGATGAAGAGAAAGTGAAGAGGGGAGAGTGAGAACGAGCGCGTGCGGAAAATACTCGGTTACTTGCTCATTATCGATTAGGTACGAGTGATGATGGCATTTGGCATTGTAACCAATTTGAATTGGAATGCATACCTATACTAGAAGCAATATGAAACGATAATAGTGTGGAGTGTATCTAGTATGGCTTCAGGAAAACCACAGGTAAGACTTCCCTCACGCCATGTCCAACCAAGCATCAGTGCTAACAAAGTTCAGGAAATGGCTGGTCCGTACGCTCTTCCTATTGCAATTATGCCATTTGTTTACAAGGACTTCGACTGACATGACTGCCTCGACCAGAAAGGGCAGAGTACGCATACATCCTACAGACGGGCAACAACCAGGACTAACTCCATTCACAGCAAGCCAACCTCGTTTTGGCGGTCACGACCAGCCGCTCCTGCCCGGGCGCCAGCATCAGACTATCCTAAAGTAATCGGCGCTTCTTACTCTTACACGGACATGCTGAATATGAGCAATCTGTAAGGAATGCTTCGACTTACCTAAGCAAGGGAACTAATGCCTGAAAGTTCTGTATCTGGGTCATCACGACCTCAAGCGCCATCAAGATCGTCCTCGAATTATCCTACCGAGTCCAGCACTCCTCCTCAGAAGTCACGGGGTTTCCTTTCTACACCACCTCGACGAACTTACCATCGTTTCTTCTCCGAGTCCAGCTCCACCTGGGGATCGCATGCTGAGGTTCATGTGGACGACGAAGAGGCACTGATACTGGGTGAGGATGAAGATGAGTTTGGTCTTCCCAGTCTGGCGAGCTCGTATGGCTTGAAGAAGAAGAGCAGTGCTCCTTCTGTGCCCTTGGCCAAGTCGATAAGCAATCCGAATAACAGAAGTGCTAGTGGTGGTCCGCCATCAAATCTTTGGAGAGCAGATAGTGGCGACATCTCAGAAGAGAGGGGCCTGCCGAACTATCCCACAGCAAAGCCAACGGAAGGCAAGATATTGAGGCCGCAATACAAGGACATCCTTAGAGGTATATCTTCAACCAGCTTCAACTCCGAAGTGAACGCCAACTCACTTGTCTATAGATCCGGCCAATTCGTTACACCTCATACACCATCCTCCAGTTCCTGTAGGCGCAACACCGAAAGAGGCAGAAGCGCACTCGGCACGCATAACACGAATAAATAAGTTCAAAAGATTGTTACAATCGAGTTCCATATCGCTGTCTGAGCTCAGGTCCTCAGCGTGGTCAGGTCTACCAGAAGAAGTTAGAGCCATGTCGTGGCAACTACTGCTCGGTTATTTGCCAACCAGCGCAGAGCGAAGAGTAGCAACGCTGGAAAGAAAGCGCAAGGAGTATCTCGACGGAGTCAAGCAATCTTTTGGAGAAGGAAATGTAAATGGAGACCGTCCTATCGCAGCAGGAACAACCAGAGGCAAAGCGAGGGGGCTTGACGAAACCATATGGCATCAAATCAGTATTGATGTCCCACGCACGAATCCACATCTCCCCCTATATGCTTATGAGGCTACACAGCGGTCACTCGAGCGGATACTCTATGTATGGGCTATTCGCCATCCGGCGAGTGGTTACGTACAAGGAATCAATGATCTGGTGACACCATTCTGGCAAGTCTTCCTGGGACAGTATGTTACAGACACAGATGTCGAGTCTGGTATGGATCCTGGACAACTGCCAAAAGCAGTACTGGATGCCGTGGAAGCAGACTCTTTTTGGTGTTTATCAAAACTTCTTGATGGTATTCAAGATAACTATGTCCATGCTCAACCCGGAATCGTTCGGCAGGTTGCGAATCTTCGCGAACTCACGAAGCGAATCGACACTCCTCTCGTCAATCATTTAGAGGACGAGGGCGTTGAGTTTATGCAATTCAGCTTTCGCTGGATGAATTGCCTACTTATGCGTGAGATTAGTGTGAAAAATACCACCAGAATGTGGGATACATACCTCGTAAGTCATTGAAAGTCGTTGCTATCAGGCTTATTTGCTAAATACTCTCGATGTAGGCTGAAGAGCAGGGGTTTTCCGAATTTCACCTCTATGTCTGTGCTGCATTTCTGGTGAAATGGACCGATCAACTCTTGAAGATGGACTTTCAAGAGGTCATGATGTTCTTGCAAGCACTCCCCACCCGTAGCTGGACAGAGAAAGACATTGAGCTCCTTCTCAGTGAGGCTTTTATATGGCAGTCGCTGTACAGAGGCTCAACCGCCCATCTCAAGGACAACTCTGATAGTCCAAGGCCTTCACCTTCACCCTGGTGACGGAGAATGTACGACTCTGCTCATATATCTGTATCTGAAATCAGATCTACCAGTCCATTACGAGGCGGTACAAATTGGCGCAATTTTACGCCAGCCTCTTTGAAGATATTTGCAGTCTATACAAAATGTCAGTCGATGGATCTTAGCTGATATCATGTCATGCTTACCTCTACATCCATGCTGTAACTCTGGCTATATACAACCTCGTTTATACCAACTTGAGCAATCTTAATGCTGCAGGTTAAGCAAGGACAACTATACTATATCAGCAGTACCCATGCAAAACAGTCTTGGTTACTCACGTGTCACAATACAGTATTGTGCCTTCTCTGATACGTTCTCGTCCGGCCTCGAGCAAAGCGTTTTCCTCGGCATGGATGCAAAGACAACTTGCCAAGCCAACCCCGGCTCCTTGACCACCATTACACCTTGGACATCCACCTTCGTTGCAGTTCTTGATGTTTCTTGGTGTTCCATTATAGCCTGTGCTTATCACACGCTTCTCGCGCACCAAGACACATCCTACACGACGTTTCATGCAGTTACTCCGCTGCGCTGCCAAGGACGCCAAACGCATGAAATACTGGTCCCAGCTTGGTCGCATGCGTGCTTGGTCTGTCAAACTTAGAGCACTCAGTGCTTGATAGAGTCGGGGCAGTGAGTCGGAGGAGTTGAGTAACCTGACTTGTGCACGATCGATGAGATGGGCTAGGCCATTGTTGGCATTATAGAGCTGTTCATCGTTTTGTAGCACAAATTCCTCAAGCGCAGGAGCTGCACCTCCTGTGGTTTGGCATCTGTATTGATTAGACTATTGCCATTCAGCTTCACGATAGAGCTTGCAGTACTTAGTCTTGTACCTAGCCCATCGGACACTGACAGGCGCATCTACGCTGATCAAAAGAAAGAATGGCCGTCTTAGCAGAGCCTCGAGTACACTTTCGCTCCATATGCCGTTGATGATCCACCTGTCTCTCCATCGCGTAGTTACGAAGTCGAGTAGAGCTTCGACTGTTGCGAATGTGAGATTGTCATAGACGGGCTCGTGTAGACTGCCTGCGAGCTTGAGCCGTGAGGCTAGCTGGTCTTGAATGGGTGCAACGGACCCAGTGGCTAAAGAGACTGAACGGAAGCCGTGTTCGTATTTTAGATAGTCGACGACGCTTGCTTTGCCGGCACAGATGCCTGGACGTGTTTATGAGTGAATGTTTGAGTGACACAGGGAGCTGAATGAGAAGCATACCCCCGCAGACCCCAATCAGCATGTTGAGTCAAATAACAGCTGCAGCACACGGAAGGTGTCACTTTGTGTTTACTAGTATCTTTTCTTTACGGATTAGCTGAAGATGATACTCTTTTGTTTCTGATGCATTTCATCTTGAAATCATTTTAAACATTCTCACCACGCCAATCTGTCGCGTCAGCACGCGCCTCGGCCTCACTTCTACCGACGTCACACCTCGTACTACTGCTTCTTTGTACTCCCCGACTCGCGATTCTTAAGATTAAGATGGGTCGATGAGCAGGCGGGACGGAGCCTCTTGTGTCGACGCCAGTGCTGTTAGCCTGATCCAATTATCACTGACAGCCTTCCATCAACCTCGACTCACTCACATTACCTCACACGCTCTATCACCTTTACACTCCCACAACAGTATGACAGGGCTCAAGTTCGCACCCTGGTCCTCGGACCTAGAGCTATCCTTCTACGCCTCCCTCCGCTCTCTCAAAATCAATCACGACAAACTCGACTCTGCCGCCCGCAAAGTCGTCGGTCGCTACGAACTCAGACCATCGGATGCCCCCGAGCGCTCATGCCGCATGCAACTCCACGGCGACGCATTCACAAGCGACGACATCCCACTCAACTTCTACCGCGCAGAAGGTATATTGCGCAATGTCAACACAATCGAGGAATACAAAGCTCTAGACACAAAAGAGATTATGAATCGTGCAGGCAGGACGATATGGGATGCGATTGTTGACGGGACGATATACTCATGCCCGAGTTTGTTGGCGAGTTTTCAGGCGATTTTCTTTGCGGATTTGAAGAGGTATCGCTTTACCTATCACTTTGCGTTTCCGTCGTTGCATTCGGATCCGGCTTGGGATGTGATGAGTGATGCGGCTGGGGAGATGGCCAAGTTGAATGCGGCTGAGTCGAGACATCTGGTTGACGCGGTGCAGACCTGGAGATACTCTGTTGATCGGAGACAACATGGGTTCTTTCTTGCGCGTCGAGATCGGCGGCATCAACGAAATGAGGTAATTGAAGGAAGAAGAGAGCAAGCTGATTCGGCACCAGCGGAAGAAGCTCAAGTGGATGGGGAGGAGGCACCGAACGCTGAAGACTTGGACTTTCAATGGACTGTAGGCACGCTAGCAAGCTATGAGAATGGGTTTTTCAAGAACACAGATGAAAGTGACAGGTTTGTATGCTTTGCCGATCCTTCGACATTTAAACAATATCCAAGCCTTGCATTACGGAATCTACTGGCATTAGCACGAAAACGATGGAAACTTGACGAACTTCAAGTGCTATGCTACAGAGACACACACTCTCGCAGAGATCAATCACATTCCGTGATACTCAATCTGAAGAGCTCAAGCCAGACTTCAAATTCACAAAGCACAACGATGCCAAAGGTCAGCGGCTGGGAGCGTAACGAGAATGGTGCTCTCAATAGCAGAATAGTAGACCTTTCCAATAACATGGATCCCACGCAATTTGCGGACCAGTCAGTTGACCTCAACATCAAGCTGATGAAATGGCGAATAGCTCCAGACCTCGACCTCGACATTATCAAGAACACAAAATGTCTCTTATTAGGAGCTGGTACACTTGGTAGTTATGTCTCACGCAATCTACTTGGCTGGGGTGTTCGCAAAATCACCTTTGTCGACAATGGACGAGTGTCGTACTCGAATCCTGTACGACAGCCATTATTCAACTTTGACGATTGTTTGAATGGTGGCGTCAACAAAGCAGAGCGTGCAGCGAAGACGTTGACAGAGATCTATCCTGGTGTGGACTCAAGCGGCCATGTGATGTCTGTGCCGATGCTGGGTCATCCTGTGATGGACGAGGAAAAGACACGAGGAGAATATGAGACACTGAAGAGATTGATAGACGAACATGATGCAATATTCCTGCTAATGGATACGCGGGAGAGTCGATGGCTTCCAACAGTGATTGGGAAAGCTACGGATAAAATCGTGATGAACGCCGCTTTGGGCTTTGACACATATGTCGTGATGCGCCATGGTGTCAAAGCAGCATCAGAAGACACGACATCGCTTGGGTGCTACTTTTGCAACGATGTCGTGGCTCCTGCAGATGTAAGCAAGCATATTCAATCCATTAGGAAGGAAGTAACGTGGCTAACGAGTAGAAAGTCAATGAAAGACCGTACGCTTGATCAACAATGTACAGTCACCCGGCCGGGCATAGCAGCAATAGCTTCTGCTCTTCTCGTCGAATTGCTCGTCAGCCTTCTCCAGCATCCTCTCAAAGCCGCGGCGCCGGCGCCACCGACAGCATCTGCTCCTCGCAATCCTGCTAATCACCCTCTTGGTCTCGTACCGCATTCGATACGTGGTTTTCTGTCCACCTTTAACAATATGCTCATTCATGGACCTAACTATGACTGTTGTAGTGCGTGTAGTGATAAGGTTGTTGATGCATATCAGGAGGGTGGATGGGCGTTTGTTAAAAAGGCTATGAATGAGAAAGGCTATGTGGAAGAGTTGAGTGGTCTGGCTGAGGTGCAACGATTAGCTGAGCTGGCTGCGGCAGACGTGGACTGGGAGGAAGATGATGAAGTGATTGAGGAAGTAGATGAGGAAGGAGAGCTGTTGTGAGTGTGAGGGTGGAGTCCGTCCGCTAGATCTATAGATGGTCGCGTTTAGATACCGTATCGTTATCACAGATGCCTTCCTTGACCGTAGTCTAGCAAACACTGTAATTCATATATACCTCATCCACTCCGCTTCACTCAATCCTCCCCACCCCAATCCCATCTCCCTCACAAAGCCCCCTTCCTCCCCTACCCCTCCTCCCTCACGCCCCCGCCTCCCCCGTCAACATCCCATACGCCTCCCTATACGCCCTCACCGTCCCCCTCACCACCTCTTCCGGCACCGTCACGTCCTCCTTCCCCTTCAACCCCTGCTCCGTCAACCAATCCCTCAAAAACTGCTTATCCAAGCTCTTCTGCCCCCTGCCCACCTCATAGTCATCAGCCCGCCAAAACCGACTGCTGTCGGGCGTTAGCACTTCGTCGACTAGAACTAACACGGGGTTGGAGGGGGTGGAGGAGGGGTCGAGTGCGAATTCGAATTTGGTGTCGGCGAGGATGATGCCTCGTGAGGTGGCGTAGGCGCGGGCGGTGTGGTAGATTTGGAGCGAGAGGGATTCGAGGGCGCCGGCGATGGGGGGAGTGAGGAGGGTCGAGGCTGTGGGGGGAGATGGATTAGCGCTGGGATTTGGAGGGGGTGGTGGAGGGGTTGGTTTTTGTGTGCGTGGTTGTGGGTTGGGCTTTCTCTTTGTGTGTTAGTTTCGTCGGCTGGTGTCACATAGTTCTTTCTCCCTTGCTGTTGCCATATCTGCCATGGTTCTTTTCTGCCCACGCATCCCATCCCATCTCAGCGATTCCCGCATAGAAAAAGAACGACGAAGAAAAAAAAAAAAACCAACAAACTCACCCTCCTCCCTCGAAATATTTTCATCCTTCCCACCAACCTCCGCCTTGGTACTCGGCGTCCAAATCGCCCTCTCCAGCATCTCACTCTCCCTCAGCCCTTCCTTCAACTTCTCTCCATTCACCTCTCCCGTCTTCTTATAGCTCTCCCACGCACTCCCCGTGATATATCCCCGCACAATGCTCTCGACCGGTAGCACTTTGAGTCGGCGGACGACGCAACTTCGAGCGTGCAGTTGTTGTGTTGTGATTGTGGAAGGTCGGAGGGATGAGGTGATGTGTGTGGGCAGGCCGAGAGAGAGGAGGTGCGTCCGCAGGTGGGGAAGTTGGGCGGTTAGGTAGGAGAACCAGAAGGCGGAGATTTGTGTGAGGAGGGGGCCTTTGTTTGGGATGCCCTGGGTTTAGTTATGAGATTGGCTCAAGGGGATGGGGGGAAATAGGGTGGGAGTACATTTTTCATGATGACATCGTAAGCTGGTCCATTGGCAATGCGTTAGTAAGTGTGCAAAGGGTTTCTTTTTGAACTCGGAGTGATTATGTGTGTTCACGCACCAGAGATTCGATCTGTCGCGACAAAAAGTAGTGTTTCTGCGTCGATTTCGTAGATTTCACGGACCTTGCCTGTGGCGAGGAGTGTGAGGTGTTTGTCGAGGTCTGTCTTGACGACGGGGATTGCACTGGTTTCGGACATTGTGGCAGGTATCGTTGTTGTGATCAACGTTCGAGGGATGATGAGTGTCGCAGATGTGTTTCATAAATTTAGGTGGATCAACAGTTTCAGGTACAAGCATGTGCAGTGTTTGATGATAGCAAGAAAACGAGTGAAACGAGTGAATTGTTGCAAGTTAAGGAGCAGAATGCATAGAGATCACCTTTTTATCCAAACAAAGATGGTGCAGCCAGCAAAGTCTCGCCCTCCGACATGTCCTTCCGTCAAACCTCCATTCCAACAAACAACCACTTCCCACTGACAAGTTCGAATCCTTCCGCCCACCCCTTCAGCGTCGTCAACTCAAATCCAACCCATCCAAGATCTCTCAACAACGCTTTAGTAACAGGCGTCTCCCCTTCCTCTCTATCAAAGCATACCACCATATGCTCGCAAGGTGGTAATGCTGGTGTCGATGCTAGCTCAATCAATGCCATGAGCGCCTGCTTGAGATCCTTGCCGACAATGTTGCGCTCGAAAAAGATGAACAAAGTTCGCTGTCCATAAGAATTCGTAGCCACAAATCCACGAAAGCGGGCATCAGACGCGTAATCATAAATCTCAAGCCACTGCTGAACAAAAGGCAGCTGGAGAGGCCCAGCTGCACCGGCCGTATAGATATCAGGCGGTGGTGTCCCCAATCCAGCGTGCCAAACTGCGCCTAGTCCAGCCCCGACAACACCACGACTTTGTGACGACAGTCTTCTCAGTCGCTCGTGCCGTTCATTTCCAGCAGTCGCGCTGTCCATAGTGCTCACAGTAGAAACACTACTTCCGAGTTCGTTCGTATGCGCTCCCATCACCAGCGAGTCCTGCAGGTGCTGATCCCTCTCACCAAGGAAAACAGCACGCAGTGTCTCGCAGAAGAGTCTCTCACACTCTTCCGGGATGAGTACCGCAGCCCCCCCTGTACCGCTGACGACAGCACTAGTCAAGTGATTGCTGTTGCTGCTGCCGCCAAGTCTGTTGCCCATCATGATCCTCTTGGAAGTGTTGATCTTGCTTGTTGATGATGAGGCAGTATCTTGGGCGATAAGGGGGGGACTTAGGGGTGGGGATATGTAGCCGCGGGTTTCCTCAAACCCACCACTCTGCTCCTATAAGATATGTCAGTACAGGGTCTTTATCTTAGCTACCTTGGACAAGCTATAAACATACCGCCTGCCCGAGAAGTAGAGCAGTAGTGGAAAGCCGCCACGGAGCCAGTGGCAGCCTCAACAGCGTAGCAGCTCGCCATGACGTTGGCCGGAAGAGTGGCCGTAGCGCTCATGGCGAGGCGGGGTTGATTATTACTTGAAAGATCACTGAAATTTGATTTGGACATTGTAAGAGATTGCCACGGTGACGGTGTATGAGGGATTTTAGTGAGTGGGTTGTTGATGGGAAGGGCGAATGTGCTAGGTTGACGTGGTGAAGCTGGTTGTTGAAGCAAGAGTCGAAGCGAGGTGACTGGAGAGCGAAGTAAAATGTGAGCGAAAGTGATTGATAAGGCAGTCTAGCTCTTCGAAGGGATCGTTTGAAGGTGGAGTGGAATCAAGAAGGTTCTTGTATCTGCCGTGCACGGGCCACGCCACGGGGCCATCTCGGCTTTTCACTTTTCATCACCATTGAATACAGTATGAAATACACTGTTTCACAGACTAGGTGCATCATCTCGTTCATCACCTACTAAAGGAGTAGCTATGCATTGTCCCGAAACCTCAAGCTCTTGATTCCTGTCATTACCTAGTCCACAAACATACTGTTTCCATCCTCTTGCAAACTATACTGTTTGATCTGCTCAGTCAATTTTGCACACTCAATGGGGAAGTTGAGACCACTGGCGGATGAGACCTGATATCGAACTCTAGAGACGCAGTCATTAGTACAACACTGGGTAATTCACCATTAGGTCGACGTACCTTGTTGTCTCTTGGAAGCTGTCCATCTTCGCGCGACACCTGAATACCCATGTGTTGCAATTTGCCTGGGTCACCTTGTCTTGATACGCCTTCTCGTCATTCTCTTTCAGCTCGATGAGCTCATTGGCTGTCATGCCCAAAATCATCCTACCAGTGTCATCGAAACAGCTGATCCACAACTGGCCAGTGTGGTCACTGACATTGACTGACAAGATGTAGCGATACTCTGGACGATCCCACGACTTGTTGCACTTCTCGCACCGCCACTCGCCAGGATTATTCTCGAGCACCTTCTTGTTACATCCTTCTGTCTGACATGCCGGGTAGGCTATGCTGTCTTGCTTGACGTAGATGACAGTGGCTTTCAAGGTGAAGTAATCTGTCTTGGTGTCATCCATGCCAAGACCTTCGTCGCGGACTGCCTGGATTGTCTTGTACTCCTCCTTGCGACCGCTAGTTGTCGCTCCACCCATGTTGGCGTGGGACTGAAAGTTGTCTTGTCGGCCTTCTGCATCATACCAGCCCTTCAACTTGTGGGCATCATCTATATCAGGATCCATACTCATAGAGCCCGAACTCAGTAGTGACAGGCTGCGTCCACCAAAATCTGATACCTTGACTCCCTTAAAAGCTATTACACTTTCTGGAGCCGCATCAAACGTGGTAGCAGTGTTTCCCCAGATGGTCAAACGCACAGAGAAGCCAGTGTTGTCAACCAAAGTCAGTTCTCGTTTGTCGTAAGGCTTGCTGGTAGTCTTCGAAGTGATTTGGTTCACTTCACCAACATCTTTGAGGATTCCAATCACATCTATCGTTGTGTCCTTTTCGACAGTTTGCAAATCGCTAATACTTGTGAAGTTGTACTTGACCTTGGGAACGTCTGTCTGGTCCTCTGCCTGGCACTGGGTATTAGCTTGACATATGAACTACACTGCTCTCCAAACTTACCTTCTCTACTTGTGTGTCACGCTCAAATGTCAGCTCGTAATCATTGTTGACATTTGAGAACTGCTTCTTTGCTAGTTGTACTCTGCAAGGACTGGAGACATAGTAAACATTTCCTTCCTGTAACATTTCATAAAGTGCGTCGCACTCTGCATTGAAACCCGTTGCTCTGATTTCACCAGTTTCATCCAGGAAATTTGCACTGAACAGCTTTCCCTCGCCGTTTTTGTTGTGCCAGGTCTTGATGTCACTTTTGAATGTGCAGCGTGCTTTGATCGTCCATTTATGTGCGTATGGCGAGAGTGCTTCAATAGGATGGATATTGCCGTGTGATCCATTAGACGTCGGTCCACTCGGTCGTGTGGGCAAGGCTTTCTGTTGCTGTGGCTGTTGTTGAGGGGCGGCTTGTGGCTTGTTGCCGTAGAAGTTGTTGCTTGAAATACCATTTGGTTGTACAGCGGGCTTCTGCTGGGTCTGCTCTTCCTCCTTGACATTAGGTCCACCTTCGAGCGCTTGAGGTTGTCCAATCTTTTCACGTTCACCAAGCTCAGAAAGGACGTCACACTCGAGAACGATGAGGATCCTGTATCAGTCAGCCTAGATCCCATGACGAAAGAATATTGAACACTGACCTCTTGCCCTTGACTTCCTGTTGCTGGAACTGCTTGAGGCGAACGAAGGAACCCCTCTTTAATTTGCCTTCGTTGACTAGATGGTTCAGTTGAGTGGCGAGCATAGACTGAATGTAGTTCCTGATATCGCTCCAAACCAGTCTGAACCTCTCTACGCCATTCGCACCACCTCCCATTGGCTTCAGCTGGACACACTGGAACACCGGACCCTCGATAGGTTCATTGTTGTAGATGGACATCAAACCACCCTGGGTGATGGCTGCTTCTGGATTACTAGCCATGTTGGGGTTTGAGATTTGGACGAGCAGGACTGTGGTAGTTATAGCAGCGTGGTGATAGAATACGCTGACTTGTGCAAGGTTGTGATGTGATGATGACAGAATCGAGCTTGTTTCGCAGTGGACAGAAGAAAGACGAAGGCAGACGCGCCGCCAAGATCACGCGTCACGCGAAGAGTCACCTTAACTAATTGAAATCACTTAAAGTACCTTCGTCCATCCCTTCTCGTTTTGACCACAAAATCCTATCTGCCTCTGCCTGCTGCATTCCCGCAAGCCTGGTCCTCCGTGTTAACTAGAGGTACAATAACTATCAGGAGCGACGACCACAACTTTCAATTACGACAATGCCACCTAAGAAAGCCACTTCCACACCCTCTGCTCCGCGCAATGAGCCTTCACTTGGAGACCAGCTCAAGACACTTGTATCATCTGCTGGGCATCACTACGCGCTCAAGCAATATGCCTCTGCCGCCGAGGACTATTCAAGGGCTGTCGAGCTACAAGACACAATCAATGGTGAAATGGCATCTGAAAATGCAGATCTACTCTATCTATATGGTCGCGCACTATATCATGTCGCCGTGAGCAAGAGTGATGTACTTGGTGGACAAGTAGCGAGTGAGAAATCGAAGAGCAAGAAGGGAGGCAAAAAGAAAGGCAGATCTGCGGAGGCTTCATCAAGCAAGAGCAAGGACAGTGTCACAGGAACTACGTCAAATACAGAGAACGGAGTGAAACCAGGTGGAACGAAGGCAGGAGGAAAGGCGTTCTTCCAAATAGAAGGAGACGATGCAGACTGGGATACCGATGAGGAAGAAGATGGCGAAGACATTGGCGACGAGGATGGTGATGCTGAAGATGGTCCTACGGAGGACGACGATGATTTCACGATCTCGTACGAGATTCTGGAGACTGCCCGCGTTTTGCTCTCGCGGCAGGTCAACGAATCTACCAACGTCGATCCGAGTACGCTCACTCATGCTGCGCCGACAACCTCGAAAAGTGAACCTCCCAATCCATTCAGTGATAGCCAACTCGCAGATACTACGATCCGTGCTCGACTAGATCGACTTGCAGACATCCATGACCTTCAATCTGAGATCTCACTCGAAAACGAAAACTTTACGCTTGCTATATCTGATGCTCGAGCTTCATTAGCATTGAAGAATCTGATCTTTCCATACTCCTCGAGAATGATCGCAGAAATGCACTTGAAACTCGCACTAGCCCTCGAAATGGCAGCACAAACAACGACAAAGGGTATCGAGGATGACCAACTCGGGCGAAACGAAGGCGAAACAGCCGGCGTAGACGAGGACATGATGAAGGAAGCAGTCAGCCATATGGAGCAGTCAATAGAGAGCACCAAGATTCGAGTCACTGATGAGAAGAAACTGGTATCCGAACTCACTGGAGATGCTAAAGCAGACAAGGAGAAGGACATTAAGGACGTGGAGGTTTTGCTAAGCGATCTTGAGGCACGACTCATCGAGATGCGTGAGCCGCCAGTTGCGATGAATGCTGCTATGATAGGCCCGAATGGTATGTCGATGGATGGTCCTGCAGCTGCAATCCGAGGGCTACTAGGTAGTATGCTTGGTGCATCACCGGAAGAGCAGAAGAAGCAGTTGGAAGAGGCCAAGAAGAACGCCAATGATCTGACTGGCATGGTGAAGAGGAAAACAAAGGAGGCCGTGCCTGCAGCAGCAGGCGTCAAGCGGAAGGCCGATGATGGTGCTGCTGCTGATGCGAAAGATAATGGCAAGAAAGCACGAGTGGAGGACGCAGATGGAGAGGATGAGCTTGCTTGATGATGAGATACATAGCCATATCTAACGCGTGCTGCACAAGAGTAGTCGAATAGAGATCAATTGAGATACCAGGTATGTGCGGATATACGAAGTTTAGCACGTTCTGCCACAATGACAATAGTGACATATAGCCTTGGGAGACTGCTTTTGTACATAGACAGAGCTCATTCCTTCGGGTATTCAGCATTGTGAGCACAACTGGAGTGCATAAAGACAACGATATGAAAGTCTTGCCTAGAAGGGCTGCAGGTCATGCAGGAACAAATGCAAAAGTTCAACACGTCACTTTTCATCAGATCTCAACTTTTTCCTCCTCCATGAGCTCGTGATACGTGGTGCTTTCTGATAGGATATCTGTGACACAATCATGAGGAGCTCAACATATCTATTCCTGCTCAACAACTACTAGCAAAAGACAAGGGTATACAGCGTAGCACAGATGAGCACCAATGCTACCTTATGCACTGCAAGGCAAAGGCAAGCCGTTTGTCGTGTCGGTACAAAGGTACAGACACGACAAACGGCAAAGAGTGCAGGAGGAGGGGCAGGGTGGCACCGGCGCTTACCTCCATTTTCTTTCTCTCAAGGCAGGAGCATACCGGAGAATACCTTTAAACGTCAGAGGAAGATATTAGGACCTGCATCTTTATACAGCTCGGTGATAGAGAACCGGAGTGATGGAGCATGAAAATTCATGTCGACCATTCGAGGTGAGGGGTTTGCGGCCTGTGCTTGATCAGCAACATGAACAAGACTTTTGATCTTCCAAAACTCTGACAGATCATTCCACTGGGCAACATCAAGCGAGCTCATCTTTTCTTAGATATATGGCCAGCAATATATGAACAACAACAACTCACGACAAAATCAAGATGGAATCCAGACATGAAACATGTAAGATCCTGCTCCTCCTACTTGCACCTGCTGCTGCGAACTCAGCCAGGCAAAATCGTCCCGAGAAGAGCCCCACAACGGCGAAAAGGCTGACTGTCGGCGACTTCAACGCGTCTCAAGGATTACCGCTCTACCAGGTATATTTGTTACCTATACAGGTGTGTGAGAGGCGAGCGGCGGTATGTGCTGGCAGGAGGAGATGTCACGGAGACCCTCCCAGCATCGTGGCTCGCGTTATAAAAACAAGCAGGTGTCGTTTGCACAGTGATTTCAATTTCTTAAAAGTGTATGACCACGAGCTGCTCATGGATTTCTTGCATGATGCATCCGAATGGAACATATGGGTCCGGCTGCTGCTGCTGTTAGCAGTCACTAATCGAAACCATCCAGGTAGGGATGAGCGAGTGTACCTGATATCATGAGAAATGAGAGAAATGACACGTAAGGTGAGACAAGGTGTGGATGTCGCTTGACGTATTGTGGAGGCGAAGCGTTTGTCTTTTCTCTGCTCAGGTAAGCTTATGGCTTATGGCTAACTATGGCTTGATCTAGTTACACTATCAAATTCAGCCGAGCTTGGCTATTTCAGCTTGCCGCTAGCGCTATCCACTACAAGACTTTGCTTCTCCTCTTTTCGTCCAGCAACAAGTATGTGAGCTGGCGGCTAGAGTGGTTCAGGCGAGTAGTATATATATATCTCTTACGAACTAGAAAATTCTTTATGTTGAAGCATGCAGAGAAAGGTATTTCTAACCTCAGGACTACATCTCGTCAACCCCGCTACATCGCGGGCGCTAGCTTTGTCAGAGGCTGCATGACCGCCTCAACGTAGATGCACACCATCGTTAGTGCCCTGTCATTGGACGATGACAAAAGACTAGAGCTATCAAGGTTCGGTGCAAGTCTGGCTGACGCTAGGTATACAGGTAGCGGAAGAAGTAGCAGCGTGTATCTTATCAAACTAGGGTGGTTATCAGGCTATCAGTTGAGCTTGGAGCACAAGTCCAGGCGAGACGGACGGGATCACCCTTAACAAGCGCTAGCAGGCTGTTCTCGACTACGAGGATCACGTTTTGTGCAATTTGTACTGGCGTCCGATGAGCCTATTCTCGGGATCATGCATCTTCACACATACTCGCCTGTCTCCAAGAACATAGTATGCATGAGATTTATCAGTAGTCTCTGATAACATTTGCCAAACTTGCCTCCCAGCCGCCGATGGGCAGTGTAATAAGGAGGCTCCGCGCACGTTTGGCACAGACGTTTTCGTGGTAACAAAGAAAGGAAGAGGGCAATCGCGTTGAGGGCGGAAGATTTCGCTGGGTAGCTCCCCCTCCTTTAGACTAGGGTTGCTGACCCACCAGCCATTCCAGTTTTGTGCCAGATTCTCTTAATGGGCGCTGTCCCGCTGTGCGGTTGAGGGTGTTTGCTTGCTTGCTGCTGCTGCTGCTGCATGATTGCACATGTTCAGATAGCAATAGATATATCGCCTTCCCGACGTGCATCACACATAGGTTAGTCTTTGCATCCTATCGCCTGTGTTATTGGCTCTGGTCTTTGCCTCAGCACATCGCTACATCGGACACGCTCTCGAGCCCTTCTTTTCTCCCATCCCATTTCAACCCCGCACTATCGGCATACTTCTACTGACACTCGAAACCACGCCGATAGATAGTGTATCTTTCACGACGAACACTCATCACTCTGTGCTCCACGCCTTTCCTCTTCTAACGACCTTTACGACCGAGACGATACTCGATTCAACGATTTTCTGCTATTTCCATTGTCACGTTTGCACGCCTCCAAGCAACTTCCAAGATCAAACAACTAGAATCATCACGAGCATCTAGCAGGACTCGAGCTATCAAGACACGTCTGAAAGGTTTCAGAAGCTTCTGTGATTGAAGTCAGACGCGTTCTCAAATCTTCGAACAAAGGGCTTCCTAGCAGACGCGACGCAAGGAGTAAACTTGACGACGTTTTAGACTTGCATTCCACGGTTTCAATCCTAGGGTGAGCTGCGTCTCCTTCGCACATCTTGGATGCACGCTGACGGAACAAAAGAATCAACCGCTTGACCGACATAACTCCGCAAACTTCAGCCTTCTTCTCAGAAGGCAAACAGCAACACTGGCGGCTCTACCACCATTCACCAACCTACATCCACGCCAGCTACAACCAGCGTACGAGCCATACCAACCTACCAGTGCATCATCTGACGGATCGTCTCCAAGAGGCACTCTTGATCTGCCGTCAGCCGGCGGCAGCACGTCCTCCTTCACAACTTACTCCTCCAATATCGGCATCGTGGACTCTCGAAACGATTCTCCTGAGCGGAGGCCAGTTGTCCAACAGCCTACCTATCAGATTCTTGGATCTGGCAGTCGTCCTGAATATATCTATCGAGATATGAATGCAACCCAGCATTATGGTCCAACTCATGGATACCTCGATACTCATTCGCAACACCTCGGCCATGAAAGCAGCGCCCTTACAGCAACATCTTATCCTGCGTACCATACACCCATGATGACGGCGGTCCAGGGCAGCTACGCACCAACTGGACCAAGTACTGGCTACTATGCCTATACTAGTACACCAACCTCCATGTCATCCCATGCCACTTATGGTCATCACTCACTCCCATCGATTCCTAGTCTTGCTGGTATGTATACCCATCAAGCTTTTCCTAGTAACGCTAACAGTGAATAGCTATGACCCAGCCTCCTACTCCTGTTGCATCTGGCCATCCTGGATATGAGTCCGATCCCACAGGACAAACTGGCCCGCCTAATAAGAGGTCGAAAATCACTGCAACGCTTTGGGAAGATGAGAATACGCTTTGCTTTCAAGTCGAAGCCAATGGCATCTGTGTTGCCAGACGTGCAGGTAAGAAGACCAAAGTAACCGCGAAGACAAAATATACTGTCGCTAACATGTCATGAAGACAACTGCTATATCAATGGCACAAAACTGCTCAATGTGGCTAACATGACCAGAGGGCGTCGTGACGGACTGCTGAAGGGAGAAAAGAACCGCAAGGTTGTCAAGATTGGACCCATGCACTTGAAAGGTGTTTGGTGAGCAGCGTTAATATAACAGAAAGCTGGTAACAGACGCTAATATGACTGTACAGGATCCCTTTTGAGCGTGCGCTTGACTATGCGAATAAAGAGAAGATCACTGACATTCTCTACCCTCTTTTCGTCCATAATGTGGAGCAATTCCTGCAGCAATCTGGCTATCATCCTCCACAAACTATTGCTCAACGTGGAACTACTTCTAACAATACCAACTATGGCCACGTTCGCAATAGCTCGACACTTTCACAAGCACCTTCTATGCACTCCGCCAGCAGTTCTGTAAATTTGGCTCATCCAGCCAGTAGTCACCATGTGCACGGACGTCCTTCGATTGACCGTGCGCACACTCTTCCAACGCCACCAACTACTGCACACAGCAATGTTGTTCCTGCTATTGGTGGGTCATACGACTGGGCAAATGCTGCAGCTCATCACGTCGACCACGGCACTGGGTTAACGAACGCGAAATCGCTTCCCACCTCCCCT
>Ga0160429_1000163_pt1 | contig 83791 bp, 88 predicted proteins | sample SolpanmetagenomR_FD_108199 | JGI IMG/M metagenome (GOLD analysis project Ga0160429, IMG submission 108199) | Solar panel surface microbial communities from Lawrence Berkeley National Laboratory, California, USA - R | ecosystem: Engineered > Built environment > Solar panel > Unclassified ... | reverse complement strand
CCCTAAAACTAACCCTAAGCGCCTGCCCTTCCCTTCGAACAGATGGCTGTCCGACTCACAAAAGGTAATGACAATCCCGCCATGCTCGACAATTCCTCCTCCTCCTGGAAACAGTTTCGAAATACGTGCTACTCTAACGAGCAGGCTGCAGTAGCTTCATACAAATGTAGGTTGCCGACAACTGAATGTCCTCACATGAATGTATTGCTAACCTGTATTACGGAAGAAATTCGATTACTTTAGTTCTACAATTATTTTACGAATATGTCCTTGAACACGTCAGCAAAAGATACAGTCGGCCTGGGTCTACGAATCTTGCAGCTTCTCTTCGCCGTCATCGTCATGGGAACAGACGGCTACGGTAGGTTCCGATATGTCTCACTCAGCTTGCACATACTCGTTGTCTGACCTTCGACACCAGCCATCCATGCCTTCCACAGTCACTCTATTCAACGTCCACACCGACTCCGGCGACTTCTACGAAACTTACGGCGTCCCCAACTCCTGGGGGTTCCTATTGTTCTGTGCTGCTTGGACATTCCTTGTCGCCATCTTTCTCCTCATTGCCGCAGCCAAGTCCAAAGGTTATGCATTGTTCAGCTATATTTGTTTCGCCGTCGAGGCTATTGCTTTGGTGTCATGGACTGCTGGCTTCATTGCTGTTGCTGTCAACATCAGTACTGGAGAATGTTCAGCAGAAAGTTGTGGGTTGCTCAAGACGGCAGTGGTCTTTGGAGCGCTCGAGTGGGTGCTTTTTGTGGTTACTACGACTATGACTGCTGTTATGGTGCTTAACAACACTCGATTGAGAAAGACTTCTGCGAGCCGCGACGCTATTGCTATGAGCTCTGTAGCGTAACAAGATGCGAACACTGTGGATGTAAGGTCCGTGCTTTTGAATGCGAGTACCTTAGCACAGCCTCATAACCATCAACGAGTTGTTAGAGATGTACTACTCCCGTGGTATCAGACTCTGTGGTCATTAGCCACGAGCCGGCTGGTCGACGATAATCACGTTCATGTTGGTAATACTCAGAATGGATAGGTAGACCATGCAAAACCTATTCACATTGATCTCGTGTAATAAGGACCACCTTTCTCATTAGCAATAACACAGTTACACTACCTGCTCAAAACTCTGTGATTCCTTGCAAAGCGACTATACCAGTGCTGACCTGTGCTGATCCTTGGTGCGTGTTGTCAGAGCACACGCACACTATTCATTCAACATGCAATTATGCTGCTAAATAAAGATATCTTCGTATATATCGCACTCATCCCATCGCGAACATCTCACTCATTTCAACCCACCACTCAACAAAATACTCTGGCCCGTCAAATACCCGGTCCTGCAACACATGGTAACAATATTCGCACACTCCTGCGGCACGCCCAATCTCCCCACCGGAATATTCTTCACATCGCCCGCCGTTCCCTTAACCGTCTCCTCGCTTGGAATCATACCCGTTTCTCCTATCATCGCCGGCGCAACGTCGTTCACCGTGATTCCATCACCGGCCAGCTTCATCGCGAGATTCTTGCCCATACCGATCAATCCCGCTTTACTGGCCGCATAGTGTGCGCCGTTGATGCCGCCGCCGTAGCCCGCGATGGAGGAAATCAGCACGATGCGGCCCCAATGCTGTGATTGCATGTGTGGGACTGCAAGCTTGATTAGGTGGAAAGAGGCGCGGAGGTTGATGTTGAGCGTGTGGTCGAATTCGGACAAGGGGATGTCGAGGATGGAGGAGATGCGTTTGCCGTAGCCGGCGTTGGAGATGAGGATATCCGGGCCTGGTTGGTTGTGGTGGGAGGAGAGTTCGGAGAAGAGACGGATGATGTCTTCATCTTTGCCCATGTCGACTTGGTGAGAGGAAATGGTTTGGGTGGTGCTGGTAGTGGGAGCGGATGAGTGAAGGTCGGAGATCAGATTGTCGACGCTGGTTTTGTTGGTTGAGTAGGTTAGGGCGAGCGAGGCGCCGGCGGCGTAGAGGTCACGGGCACATGCTGCGCCGATCCTGAGAACCTGATGTATTAGTTGTTGTACTGCGAAATGTGGTAACCAATGTGCCGTTTCAACATGAGCATGCATTACAGTGGTCATTAGGATATCTGTTCGCTCTTTCTGGATGCGGCGCTTGCTACAGCATCGTAGACATAAGAACACTCCAAGGGCTCTACAGAGCACAGACTTATCACAGAACCATGCTCAGGTCATGCCTTCGTAATTATTCCTCGTCTGCATCTTTGTATACAGCAATACTGCGGCCTATCACCCATTGACTGCACAACAGCATACAATCACAAGATATCACGCAGCATGTACTCACCCTCCTGAGGCGCCCGTGACAAGGGCCAGTCGCCCACTGATGTTGTTATCTGCTTTAGACATATCTACTTGCTCAACTGATGCTGGAAGGATGTCTTGATCTGTTGGTACAGTAATGTTGTTGTAGTCGTGGGGGTTGATGTGGGGGAGCTTCTCCAGGCAGAAAGAGGAGGTGGGCTTCGGGTCAAACATGGACCGGAAGTGTCTGATAGAGACTGGATGAATATAGAGGATGAAAAGTTTTCAGAGTAGTAAGAGAGAGTGTGTTTAGTCAGCACCATATTGCGGAGGGATTAAGGTGTGTGTACTGCATCAGTGGTGAGTAGCCATGGCAATGGTTTCTCTCGAATACAGTAACTGCATAGTTTGCAGTAAGACTCGTCCGTGATTCCGAAGAAGCACACTCTTATTGCTGGCGATACGCCTCCAGTATACGTCCCTCACACATCATTCCTCATCCTCTTCATCATCATCACCATCAACTTCTACACCTCCATCCTCTCTCTGCTCCATCTCCTCCTCCTCATCACTCTCCTCATCATCACTCAATGCCAGTCCTACTAACTTTTCCTGCACATCCTCCTCCATCGTCCCCATCTTCTCCGGAGCCACTCTCGTTGCGAAAGCTTCTCTAACAGCCTTATTCGTGCTAGTATCCCAAATCTGCAAGTTGCCTCTGCTTCCAGCCACAGCCAGCCTGAATCCTACCTCAGCATCTGGCGCGAATGTGGTAGAGAATACACGTCCAACATCCAAGTCTCGTGACACGACCATGCTGGGTCCACTGTTTGGTTTGACGTTCCAAATCTTGACTTGTTTGTCGGAGGAGCCGGTGACGAGGAAGCCGGGGATGATTGGGTTTGCGTCAAAGGAGGAGATGGATTCGTCGTGTGCTTGAAGACGCCAGACTGCGGCTGATCTTGCAGTGGCTGAAGGCTGTATGCGAGCGTCGAAGTAGTGGAGGACGCCGGATTCTGTTGTGACCTATCAAAGTGTGTTAGTGTTGGTAATCCATGAGCTTGAAGAGGAGTAGAACTCACGTAGAAATAGTTGGAGTCATGCGGATCCCACTTCACATTCTCAACATCACTCTCAACTGTCCATTTCCGCTGTCCCTTGTCTGGAGCACGAAGATCTGCAGCGATGATTGTGCGATCATAACTGCCACTTAGCAATGCTGTGGACTCCACAGGATGCCATGCTATCGAGCAGACCTTGTCTGTATGGTATGAATATGATTTTGCGCATTGAGTCGTGTTAAGATCCCACAATTTGACTGTCTGATCTGCTGATGCTGATGCTAAGAGATTGCGATGTTGTCTGTTTGCTGCAAGAGACAGAACTGCATCAACGTGGTAGTCGTCTCGTGCCTTTTTCGACTTTTTCTTCTTCTTCTTTGGCTTTTCTGGCTCTGCTTGACCTCCTTGTCCGAGGATAGCATTGGGGTACATGCAGTCGACAATATCTAAGTCCCAGATCTCGATGTCGGGATCCATCGTACCTATTGCCACAAAGTTCCCTCGGCCTCCTTCTGGTGCATCTTTCTTGTTTACTGGAAAATCGATCCACTCGACAGCCAGTGGTATTGCTGGTAGCATGACATCGTGGTGTACGTAAAGATTGTCCTCTGCATCTTCGTAGACGTAGACTTCGAGGTGGGCTACCTCGTCTTCTATCCGTGCTGCTAGTACCATGTTGTCTGTACCTAAGATTTGCAGCTCTTCTCGATCTTCGTCTTCTTCTTCGTTGGCTGGTAATGTGATGTACGGATCTTCTTCGTCCTTGCCGTGATATACCAACGACTTGATGTTCCCAAACATGCCCATGGTATCTCCATCCTCGCCCATCTCATCGTCCTCAACAGGTACTGGGTCGTCATCATAGTGTTCCAAGTCATACTCTTTCAGGTCGTCATCCAGCTCACTACACATCGAAAAGTCAGTCCATTGCCTAGTAAACTTGAAGCGCTTCCGCATACTCTTTTGTATTGCTTACAGCGACTGTGGGTTCCTTGTTCTCGGCCTCTTCTAGATCGTCTCTCGCGTCTTCTAACTGGCCCTTTGCCAGCGCTGCTATTCGGTTGAACTCGACCTCGTCAAACTCATATTTAGTAGGGAATTGAGCAGCGAAGCCTCGAGGGACCCAGACTGTCGCAGTTATCATGGACATTTTGCGTTTGGTTGTGTATGGGAAGAGTGTCAGTGGTGTTTCATACAACAAGAGAATGTTTCAGACAGCAAGAGAGTGTTTCAGACACCAGACATTTATTTATTAGCTCTATGAGCCTGGAGCTGACTCCGAGGAGGTGACTCCAGCCTGATTTATGCGTCGTCCCAGAATATCATTACGACTTCCATTCAGTATCACGTCCTTAGTGCTGACCCTCTTACAGTATCATGGACGGAGAGAGCAGGAAGCGCCGACGTGTGGACGACTCTGATCGATTTGCTGCTCCAACCCGATCATCCATATCCAGTCCTCGACCCCCGGCGCAGTTTCAACATAGATTCCAATCGAGTCGAGCGTCGACTAGACCACCTGACGACACATCAACGCCTGGCCAAGATGGCGCCGACGCCCAAGATGCGATTGGCGACGTGGAAGATTCCATGGCAATGGACAGAGATTGGTATGCTGCCGAAGAGACTGGCAACACACTAGGAGATGACTATCATAATCCATTCGGTGCTGCGCCAGAGACAAGCTGGGCAGACTCGCAGCGAGAAGCTGCAATGTCTGAGAAAAAGAACAGCAAACGACTCAACGCTAAGCAGGTACAGAAACAAAAAGATGTGGATGCTTGGGAGACGAATCGGATGTTGGGCTCAGGTGTTGCCCAGAGGCGAGATTTCAGTGGTGATTTTGATGACGATGAAGAGGCTACCCGAGTTCATCTCTTGGTGCATGACCTGAGGCCGCCATTCTTGGATGGGAAGACTGTGTTCACGAAACAATTGGAACCAATATCTGCGGTGTTGGATCCACAGAGTGATCTGGCTGTGTTTAGTCGAAAAGGCAGTAATGTCGTAAAAGAGAGAAGGCAGCAGAAAGAGCGGCAAAAAGCAGCACAAGCAGCGACAACGGTTGCAGGGTCTGCACTTGGTAATATTATGGGAGTAAAGGAAGAGGACACAGATAGTGCTCTCCCACAAGCAGGAGAAGAGGAGGAAGAACAGCAAAGACGAGGAAAGAAGGTTTATGCTGAGATATCCAAACCTAGTGAAGGCCAGAGTGCTTTCAGTAAAAGCAAGACATTGAAAGAGCAAAGAGAATATTTGCCAGCATTCGCAGTCAGGGAAGATCTGTTACGTGTCATACGAGACAATCAGGTCATCATTGTAGTTGGTCAGACAGGATCTGGAAAGACTACACAACTAACGCAATTCCTACACGAGGACGGCTACGCCAAGAATGGGCTGATAGGATGTACTCAACCTCGAAGAGTTGCTGCTATGAGTGTGGCTAAACGTGTCGCAGAAGAAATGGAAGTAAGACTAGGAGGCACAGTGGGGTATGCCATTCGCTTTGAGGACTGTACAAGCAAGGAAACGACCATCAAATACATGACTGAAGGTGTCTTATTACGAGAATGTCTAACGGAGCCAGACTTGGACAAGTACTCCTGCATTATAATGGACGAAGCACACGAGCGTGCACTAAACACGGATATTCTCATGGGTCTATTCAAGAATGTCCTAGCGCGACGGCGTGATTTGAAGCTGATTGTGACATCCGCTACCATGAATTCTAGGCGCTTCTCAGAATTCTTCGGTGGAGCTCCAGAGTTTGTGATTCCTGGTCGGACCTTTCCTGTTGATATACAATACTCCAGATCTCCTTGCGAAGATTATGTTGACAGTGCAGTCAAGCAAGCACTAGCCATCCACGTCTCGCAAGGTCCTGGCGACATTCTCGTCTTCATGACAGGTCAAGAAGATATCGAATGTACTTGTGAACTCATGCAAGACCGACTCAACCAACTCAACGACCCTCCCAAACTGAGCATCCTCCCCATCTACAGTCAAATGCCAGCCGATCTGCAAGCCAAAATTTTCGAACGCGCCGCTCCAGGCGTCCGCAAAGTCATTGTGGCGACAAACATCGCCGAAACATCACTAACAGTCGATGGAATCATGTACGTTGTCGATGCTGGCTTCTCCAAATTAAAGGTATACAACCCTCGCATGCGCATGGACACGCTTCAAATCACCCCAGTCGCGCAAGCCAACGCTTCTCAACGTGCTGGTCGAGCAGGTAGAACAGGTCCCGGCAAAGCCTTCCACCTCTACACCGAACGCGCCTTCAAGGAAGAAATGTACATCCAAGCTATCCCTGAAATCCAGCGCACAAACCTCGCAAACACCGTCCTCCTCCTCAAATCCCTCGGTGTAGGCAATCTCCTCGACTTTGACTTTCTTGATCCTCCGCCCCAAGACGCAATCACCACGGCCCTCTTCGACCTTTGGGCATTAGGTGCACTAGACAACATAGGCAACTTGACGTCCCTAGGCCGCAAGATGAGCTCTTTCCCCATGGACCCCAGTCTGAGTAAACTGCTCATCGAAGCGGCAAGTTCCGAATATGGCTGCTCCAACGAAATGCTGACAATCGTCTCCATGCTTTCCGTTCCTTCGGTCTTCTACCGTCCTAAAGAACGCATGGATGAGTCCGATGCAGCGCGCGAAAAGTTCTTCGTCCCTGAATCCGACCATCTTACCCTACTGCACGTCTATAGCCAGTGGGTATCCAACGGCTGTTCAGATGGGTGGAGTATCCGCCATTTTCTCCACGCAAAGAGCTTGCGACGCGCAAGGGAGATCCGTGAACAACTGCAGGATATCATGACGTCTGCCAAAATGCCACTCGTCAGCTGCGGCACCGATTGGGATGTCATCCGAAAATGCATCTGTGCCGGATACTACCACCAAGCTGCCAAGGTGCGAGGGATTGGCGAGTACATCAATCTCCGCACCAGCGTGACGGTGCAGTTACACCCGACGTCTGCGCTGTACGGCCTTGGCTTCCTGCCTGACTATGTCATCTACCACGAGCTGATCCTCACGAGTAAAGAGTACATGAGTACAGTCACGGCTGTGGATCCGCATTGGTTGGCCGAGTTGGGAGGAGTGTTTTATAGTGTTAAAGAAAAGGGATATGATAAAGTGAGTGGCAAGGTGGCGGAGAGGGAGTGGAGTCGGAAGATGGAAATTGAGGCTAAGATGGAGGAGGATCGACAGAGGGAGAAGGAGAGGCTGGGAAGGGAGGCGGAGAAGGAGAGGAGTGGGGTGGGTAAGGGGAAGGGGGTTGGTGTTGTTAAGAAGGTGATGAGTTCAGGTGTTGTTAAGAGGCCGGTTGGAGGGAGGAAGAGGGTTGGGTTTTGAAGTAGGGTTTTCGTGCCATGTCTGTATGAGCTGGTTTTTACACGACTTGGAGACGACTGCCTGGCTAGAGGCGTCGAGATGTCACTACGACTATCAAGTCTTTGAACTCACTCCTCACAAGCGCTCACAAGAAACTTCTCGACATGCCCACAAACCTCCCTCGCAAACCCCCCCTCATCCTCCAGCCCCAGCACAACTCTCTGCCACGTCACCGTCATAATTAAGCCTCCTCTGCTCGTACTCACAACATTGAAGTTCAAAGCAGCACCAATCGCATTCGCAGGCTGCACGAATACCATTTGCTCGATTGTCCAGCCCGTTGTTGTTGTCCTGTGTCCTGCTATCGAGTCCATCACTTTCTGTTTGATACCTTGTGCAGCAGTATCGAGCATGGGATCGGCTAAATTCGTGGGCAGTGGAATGATATTCCCTAGGTTGGAAATCTCATACGTATCACTACGCCGATTGCCTAGTTGCTTCTGCATGTAGGTTTTGTAATTGGATAGGTAGGCTAGTAGGCCGATGGGCTGGTCGATGAGTGTGCTGGCGCGGGAAGCGAGGTAAGTACTTGTTTGTCTGGCGCGTGCCCATGTCGCTTCGGTGATGTGGATGTCGCGGGGAGGATGGGCAGGAAGAGTTTCGTTTGCGCCGGATACGCAGTTAATGAAGGTATTGTTGGTTTTGTTGTGTTCTGAAACTAGATTGCGCAGATCCAAGGGTGTTGTGGCAACGAATGTGGTTGTGTCGTTTAGTTTACCTCGGGCGGTTAGCGCGAGAGATAGCGCGTGCACGACTGCTTGATGTAGGATTCCTGTCAATTTGGCACCTTTTGTGCGGCAGATGCGTAAGAGGTCGATCAATGTTTTGGCATCCAGCGTGATGAGGTCGAGACCAGTGTTGTGGTTCCTTGGATTGTAGCTGAAGGGCGTCGCTTTCCATGCCTTCGAGTCGCTGCTGTTGTATGAGGTCGATATGCCTAGGATTGAAGAGATGAAATTGGGCAGGTAAGCGCCGAGGAGAGGAGAGAGTAGGTATTGCCAAGTGATTGTGAGTTTTGCGGCTGATTCTATGCTTGGTGGAAGAGGTGGCAGAGTTTTTGTGGATATTGTTGTGGTAATTGGATTATTGTTGTTGATGGTGGATGATGTATTTGCTTGTTGTTGTTGGTTTTGTAACTCCTCGAGAAAGGTGTGATGGAATGCCATGCCTGATTTGCCGTCGCCGTGGGAGTGGGAGTAACAGAGACATGCCCAGAATGAAGACGTTGTTCCACCTGTGTCTGAAACGGGGAGGATGACAAGTTTCCATGGTGGGATACCTTCTCGATATGCTGCGGGTGAATCACAAAGTAAGACAAGGAAATCTTTAAAGCTCTGATCCTTCGCGGTATGTAATGACCTGTCCACTGCATCGAGTATCTGAAGATGGTTGTCGACCTCTAGATAATCTGGTCGGACGAAGGCGGTTGTTTCAGAGCCTGGATTCTGTATTGAGGCACTCAGAAATGGATGTTTAGTGATGCAGTATTTCAACGCCGAGATAAAGACATCTTTATGGGACTTTTGAGTATGACCTCCAAACTGGTAGAGAGCGCCTACGGTAAGGTTGCCATAAAACCCTAGTTCGTGTCGAATGATGCATCTGTGCTCGAAGTTGCCTATAGACAGAAACGTAAGTCATCACGAAGATGTTGTGAAGTTGATACAGGTTTAATACCGGCAGGTCGAAGTAAGGTAGTTTTGATCGAGTTCGCCATGTCACGAATGCTAAGTGTTTCTCTCGATGTTCACAAAGACGCGATTGAAAGAAGTGTTGAAGGAGTTCTAGGTTACTGTACAGCTTCGTGGATGTACATCAAGAGGATTGGAAAGTCAGATACACGTAGGCAACGCCACAGACAAGAGATGTTGTCTTTACGACTTGCCCATCACACCGCAAGGTGTAGTAAGCAGCATGGTCTTTGCTGTTGTTGTTGTTGTTGTAGTTCTTATTCATAGAAACATAACTTTGTGGACAAAGATCATCGATTTCCGAGAACGGACTAGGCTGCCAAGGACCGCGCAGCACCTGATCCACATACCAGTCTCACATTCGTTTCACCTTTGTCCTACACATCTGTTCAATCTGGCGTCAGCTGGCTCAGAAAGCCATGCTCGAGGCACACCACACGTTACTATGCTCTATCTCTATCAGCATCGTGTGTAGGAGTGCGGTCTCGAACTTACAGTTTTAAGTCTTCGGCGATTTGTACACGTGGTCCGATGTCACCACGGTGCAAGGACCCACTACCGTGTGAACGAGCTCCGATCCTTCAAAATCCTTCAGGATTTATCACATCACAAATATGACGACGATATCGAACTTGAAACAGCTATGATCCTTCATGTGCACAGTGCCTTCAATATGATCCCTGCAGATTCCTCGTTGGCAATGAAACGACCTAAGATGGATCGCGTCGTATATCTACGTTCGAGTTGGGAAACAAAGCTCCGGATGGTGTCAAACCTCCTTGAGAAAACCAATGTTGTGCCAACGTGATTATTTGTTGTGCGTCATGTTATCACCCTTCTCTGCATCTTATATTCCAATACCACCACTGTTCGCGAAAGAGACTAGCTGTCAACAGCTCGAGCTCTATAATTATGTTTCTACATCTCAGCTTTGACATCACCAACCTCTACATCGTCCTCCCTGTCCTTACCATCCTCCTCATCAGCATTCGAAGATACCGCACATACCTCCAATCATACTCCAACAACTGCCAACCATGTCCTCACTACCCCTACCGTGACCCCTTCGGCCTCGACGTAGTAATTCAAAACGCCAAAGCCTACAAAGCAGCCCAAATCCTCCCCAACATGGAAGCCGCCTTCAACCGCTTCGGCAACACCTGGCAGCGCAACTTCCTCTTCACACCCTTAATAATGACGCGTGACCCAGTCAACATCCAAGCGGTGCTCCTGGCCAAAGACGAAGACTGGGGTGTACAAGACGAGCGCAACAAGATTTGGACGCCAGTATTCGGCAAAAAGAGTCTGTTCACAAGCGATGGACATGTGTGGAGTTATAGTCGGACGTTGATCAAGCCGGCGATAAATGCGACGGAATATAAGAGTTTTGACAAGTTTGAGGAACATTTTCAGAGTTTGTTGAGGTTGGTGCCGGAAGAGGATGGGAAGACTTTTAATATGGGACATATCCTTGAGGCATTTGTGAGTCAGGACTTAGCCAAGGCGTTTGGCAAGGTTGTGTAAATGCTGACGACGACACTCTAGATGGCAGCATTCGGTCTTGACTACTTCTTCGGCAGTGAAAACCTCGACGCAGTAGCAATAGAGCACGAACCCGCAGCCAAAAAGGTAATCAAAGCTTTCGACGACGGCCTGATCGAGATGATCCGCCGCACAGTACTCGGCAAACTCGCCATCTTTTTTCCACCATCAAAGCAATCCAAAGAACACTGCGCCACCATCGAGCGATTCGTCGACGAACAAGTCTCCATCTCCAAAGCATACGTGCAAAAAGCGGATAAAGAGGGAAAGAGCAAGAGAAAGCACGTCTTGATTGATGAGGTGGTGAGAATGGGACATGACAGAGAGTTTCAGCAAGGTTTCCTGAGGACGCTGTTTATTGGTGGAACGGACACGACACAGGTGCTATTAGCCAATATGACGTGGTTGTTGGCGCGACATCCGGAAGTGGTTAAGCGGTTGAGAGAAGAAGTGTTGAGCGCATTTCCTGATGGTGCACGACCTGATCTTGTTGAGTTGAAGAAGATACCCTACATCAAGGCCGTCATCAATGAAAGTAAGCGCAATTCACTTGGCAGCATATTACTGCTGAACGCGCCATGTCATTAGCACATACACTTAAACTGACTCCCTTCCTCCAGCATTCCGCCTCCACCCAGTAACACCAATCACCAACCGCGCCGCCCGCAAAAACACCACCCTCCCAACCGGCGGCGGCCCCTCAGGCACCTCACCCATCTACATCCGCAAAGGCACGCGCGTCTTCCTCGCCACCTACGCCGTGCACCGGGACGCGACAATCTGGGGCTCCGACGCGTCCGACTTCAAACCGAACGCTGGCTTCCCATCATCTCAGGAGAGGAGAAACAGGTTCCGTACACGTTCTTACCGTTTTCAGCGGGTGTCAGGGTATGTCCGGGGATGCAGTTGGCGCTGCCGAACGCGATGTATTATTTGGCGAGGTTTGTGCAGGTGTTTGAGGAGGTGGAGGCGAGGGATGAGAGGGAGTGGAGGGATGAGTTGAAGATTACTTGTCCGAATGCGAATGGGGTGCATATTGCGGTTAGGAGGGCGAAGGGTGGCAATGTCAGTGGGAGAGATATTGCGGAAGTTGTAAAGGAAGAAGGGCGTGATGAGTGAATCGTCGTTCGTCCCCCTGTGTCATCCAAGTAATGACCTAGAAGCTCATAGTCAACTTCGACTTCTGACGTGGATCTCACCCTCCTCGTCTTCTCCCAGCTACAGCTCAACAAATCAGCCACTATGTTGTTCTGACACTTGTCCCAGAACCGCAACATCACTGACAATCTTCTACAACATAGACTTTGATACTGTTCACATTTTGGATTTCCTTTAGTCTACACCGTAGCGTGATTGACCGATATCCGTTCAGCGCCTCACTATTGGCGTATGGCTCGACTCGAGCTCAACCTATTCCTGAATCAGGTGATCTTCTTCCCTGCTCGTTTGACAGCGCATCCCGAGCTTTTGCATCTTCTGATCAACACAATCACCTCGACAAGCGACTAACCAAGATGAGGTAAGTTTGCTGACCATGTGGATCTAAATGCCTCACTTGGTAGAAAAGCGAGCGAACGGAAGACCTCGACAATGATGAACAGCCGAGAAACAACGAACACGATTGTTACAGTTGTATGCAGTATTCCTGCAGTATAATATCTTATTGCCATAGACGGCAGATGCCCAAAGACCGCCATGGAGAGTGCGTTGATTCCCAGATTTAACGGTACAGCCACTACTGTTGCTATAGAGCATACACGCCAAAGAACTTTTTCTAGTTGTGTTGGAAAAGTGAAGTCCCATGCCACGCAATGCACGGCACCGAATATGACGAGAGCTAGCACGCTGCCTTGTACCATCCTGTCCGTTGCCCCCGATGGTCGGTCAGAATCATAGTGGGACAAGTTGTTAGGAATCCATATGCTTTGTCTATATCCACCCCAGGTATATGGCCCGGCGGTGGCAATACGTACCATTTCTCTTGGAGTAGGATACCGAGCCGCACTAACAGTGATGGATGTCGACGCATCTTTTGGCTTGTTTAGTAGAAGAACATACGTTAACGCTGTGCAAATCGCAAAAGAAAGAACCAGAATTTCCAATTGGCTCGTTGGAATGTGATAGCCCAGCCGAACGACGATTTGTATGAAGAACCAGCTGATCTGGCCTAGGGCTAAGAGTTTGAAGAGTGCATCGCCTTTATTTTTATCGTCTATCTCGTCTTTCGACACCTGTGGGAGGTTCTCGATGATTCCTAGTTCTCGAGCAATCAACAATTGCTGGGCGTCTAAAACCCATAGATCTCCTTGCAGAACCTGAAGATTTGTAATCCAGCTATTAGGGTATCGTAAAAATCGAAATTTCTCCCAGTCAGCTACAGCGAAATACTCCAGAGTACCAATTTTAAGAGCTTTCTCCGCCGTGCGCATGTTTGTATCATTCGGTGTCCAGGCAATCGTACCTACACTTTGTGAAAGATTCTTAATCGATTGTTCTAATATATCAGCAGAGATATAGCCGTCCCGCTTCCACTTATCCAGATCTGCTCGTATATAATCCGGCAGTTCTTGCTGATCATATTCGTCATTGATTTCGTCGTGTACCTCCTGAGTTTGCAGATTGATTTGACTCGCTTCTTCAGAAATTGCACCTGAAGCGTTCGCCTCCAGTTGAGGGTTCTCTGTTCTTGATTCGGGGCTGGAGGGTTTATCTGTACTTAAAGTCGGACTGGTTGGCGACATACTGACGCCAGGATCTTTAGTTATGACAGTGATCTCTCTAGACAAGTCATATTCGTGAATGTCACTGGCACGGTTATGTGTGACAGGTAGTTCACCGAGGTCATTGATTCCCTGATTACCAGAGCTAGCATCATTAGATGTAGGACCTAAGACATTTCGCGTGGGTTCCTCCTTCGCACGACATGCTTGTTCGGTAAACCTTATGGCAAATCCACCCATATTGGCGAAGTAAGTATGCGTACGACTCCAAGGAACTCCATCCTTCTTGCTGCGAGTATCAAAATCTTCTTTGAGTGTTGAAACAGATCGGTTGTCACTCCATGCTTTTCCTAAGGCCCACTCAGGCGCAAGGACATTGATAGCCATCCATTTCAGCTTTTTCAAAAATCTTTTGGTCATACGCATGAACGTTTGACGCTTTCCCTCAGGAGTTGACTGTATTGGGACATTCAGATGGAGGATGGACCACGTGCCGAGAATTAAAATGCTGAGAGAGCTCCAAAGTATGTCTAAGGTTCCTCGGGCGTTAGGAGACGAGACAAACCAGGTTCCTTCTGGAGGGAGACTGCAGTTGCTGTAAAAAACTGTCATGGTGGCTTGGGTGCAATGTAAAGATCATAGTGAGACTCAGCTGAAGGCAGTGCACTGCCAAGTTTAGGCTGATATCACGTGACATATAACTTTTGCCACCTGAAACCGCGTCGAACATGCCAGCACCACCAAAACAACACAAACATGCATACCTGTGACAGAGCGCTTAAAAGTGATAGAAATCCAAATCTTCTGCTGTAAGGTCTTCCTTATTTCCTAGTTTCACACGTTTGCGTAAGCCATCACACACAATGAACTTTCCCAAGCTGTCTCAGGCACACCGCCTCTACATAGTCATTGCCATCTCCTTCTCCTTCTTTGCCGCCGAAATATCCATAGGCTTCTACACCCACTCCCTCGCTCTAATTGCAGACGCCTTCCACTACCTCAACGATCTCGTCGGCTTCGTCATCGCATTGATAGCAGTTCTGGTCTCACAGCGTGGTGACGCGCCCAAGGAGTTTTCATTCGGCTGGCAACGTGCGAGATTACTCGGAGCGTTCTTCAATGGCGTCTTTCTTGCTGCTTTGGGCTTGAGTGTGTTTCTGCAGAGTGTGGAAAGGTTTGTTAGTATTCAGAGGGTTGAACGACCGATGTTGGTGTTGATTGTTGGTGCTGTTGGACTGGGATTGAACTTGATCAGTGCTGTGTTCTTGCATGGTAAGGTCACACGATGGTGCGGAGGACAAGTCGGCTACCTTAACTGACTTTGATTAATGCAGAACATGGTCATGGTCACGACCACACCCAGACTCACAGCCTGTCGACAAATGCTCCTCAACCAAATCGCTCAGCAAGCGCTACTGAAGCGATTGAACTATCGTTCAATACTGCAGGTGCTGGATTACACACTAGTCATCGTCATGCTATCACGCCAGTATCAACGCGACGAGCCCGAGATCTCGGCATGCTAGGTGTCTTAATACATGTGATTGGCGATGCCATAAACAACATCGCCGTCATGGCATCAGCAGCGGTGATATGGTGGGGCAAGTCAAATAGCAGATTTTATGCTGATCCTGCTGTGAGCACGGGCATCAGTCTGATGATATTCGCCACGTCAATACCTCTAAGTAAGTTCTATTTTACACATGCATCCTACAAACTATATTCATATCTGCTCTCCATACTCACGCCTGTACCAGTCATGAGCAGTGGGAAGATCCTACTCGAGAGTGCACCAAGCGGTGTCGACGTGGCAGAAGTACGCAAAGATCTCGAAGAGCTGCCAGGCATAGCTTCTGTGCATGAGCTGCACGTCTGGCGTCTTGACCAGCAGAAAACTATTGCTTCTGTGCACGTTTTGACTGAGCGAGTATCGGTGGATGGATTCATGGAGCAAGCACAGCAGATTGGAGAATGTCTTCACGCTTATGGTGTGCATTCCTTTACTGTGCAGCCTGAACGGACCGGTGCACAGTCGAATGTGACCGGACCAAATGCAGGAGCTACGACGGGACGAAGCTCTGAATACGGTGACGAGATTGACAATGCAGAAGCATCGAATGGTCTGACTTGTCGGATCAAGTGTCAGGAAGGGGTTTGTGAGGAGCCTCCGTGTTGCGATTGATATTTTCGATACGCTACTATGCAATAGCAGTTCTTTTGAGCAAATAAGGGTGGCCTACTACGAGATTCTTACCACCAATTTCCTGCCGTTCATATCTCCTCTCTTTAGCATCTCGAGACCTTCTTGTATATCATCGAGTCCTCCGTTCAGTACCTCAATCTCCGGCATCACCATCAACCCGCTTGTCATCAGCCTATTCAGTTCCTCGGCATACACTCGATTGCCCATCTCAATGATGAACCTCTTCATCTCAACAGGAGCAATGGCTATATTGTCCGGCACAACCTGTCCTTCTTTCAAAAACGCCAATGGTGCCAAAACGCCTGCTTTTGTTTTCGAGAGAGCTTCGAGGCAGCAAGCGCCAGTTGTGTTTCCGACAATGTCAATTGCAAGCACCAGATCATCACCAGTGATTGCTCGAATCTCGGCGACAATCTGATCGTTTGATTTGCCATCACGAGCAAGTACATGCGGTGCGCCCAATCGCTCTACCAGAGGCTTAGTCTTTGCAGACGTTACAGCAATGACAGAAAGTCCGGACTGAGATGTCAACTGGACCGCAAATTGCCCAGTCACTGCAGAGCCGCCCCATATGAGGATGTGTTTGGGGTGTGCCGTTTTGTCAGATGTGAAAGTAGGCATGGGAACTTTTAACCATTTCCAGAGAGTCATGGCTGCTGTGAGTGCGGCTACTCCGAGGCAGGCACCGCTTTCAGTGGTGATAGATGAAGGTAGTGGGAGGACGGTGTGTTGTGGCACCACGCAGAACTCCTGGAATGTACCAGCACGGCGATCTCGATAGTATGTGCCTACAGGCGTATTAGCTAAAATCATCATGGAACAAGAGGCTGTTTCTCAAACTTACTGGCCCAAACACGGTCTCCCACTTTGAGATCTTGTACGTTGCTGCCGACCTCTTCTACAATTCCGGCCACCTCACGTCCTCCTATCCAAGGAAAGCTAGGCATACAGAAATTATAGTTGACGGATTTCCAGTCGATCGGATTTAAACCAACTGCTTGTGTGCGTATTATGACTTCGTCCGGAGTCTCGATAGTCGGATAAGGAATATCATTTGCGAGACCGTATGTGCATTTTGCAACAACACATAGTGCTTTCGTGAGTTGTGGCGGCGCGACGTTGGGCGTGATTCAGGAGTTGTCTCAAAAGCCGTGATCGATGCTGTGTCCGAAGCTGATTCGTCGCTGCCAGTCGAGTCTGAGAGTTCATCTGTCAAGATGAGCAGATCTGCAGACTTGTTGGAGAGAAAATCTGTCTGGATGTGCGAAATTCCGAAGTATTCTGACTGCTTCTCCGGCAAACTGTTGCAGTCGAGCCTAGCAGGAAGAGTGTTGAGATGAGTCATAGTGAAAGGGATGTACAGCTGGAAGAAGGTTTCTCGAATATGTTAGTGATACTTTTCATAGAATAGCATTCTTGTTGAGATGTGTGCAGGTGGTTTAAGTATTCATTACGAAAGTCACAGTAGTTGACGCCAAGTCGCCTTCAATTCATCACAGAGTCCGGCAGAATGGAAGGGTACCTGCAGTGCCGATACGTTCGCAAACATAATCATCGGATCGTCCAGCGCTAGTTTTCTTTCGGGACTATCAAGCGTGTCCCAATGCCCCGATAGCACAAAAAGCGTTGGCATTTTAGACACGGCCAGCGAGCTTAGCTACCGTACATAGCTCAATCTTTCGGAAGTGTTGTAGATAGCAATGAAAGCGTTGCACCATGAAGACACGGCAAGGGTGGCAGGTCTATCTTTCGGAGGTGTTGTACTTGCCTCCCGGAACCAAGATGATAGACGCAAGATAAGCTTCACTCAAGTATTGAGGATTGCAGCATCGGGTAGGGACGAGGTTTCCGACACGACTGAAAGCATTCTTCCACGAAATTTCACAAAGAGGTCACATTACGCAATTACACATCAAGTCTGTCAGCCTTGCTTGCATGTTCGACAATGCATGCTTCAGTATTACACGATAATGGTTATAAAAGAAGTTGAGTGTAGTTTAGTAGTAGAAGGAGGACTCGAACTGCTACCCGACTGTAAAGGGAATTGTTGGACCCCTCCTAACCCCAAGACAACACCACCACGTGACCACCATCTAGAAACATCTCCAGAAACCAATTTCCTCCCTTCTCATGACAGCGTTGCATATCACATCATTCCATCAATAACCTTGTTTCGAGATGATCGTGTTGGAGTTATCGGCGCAGCTAAATACTGGACTGAAACCATCTCTCGCACCTGCAGCGATCGAGACGCCAGATCCATATCTATGACGCGTTAGTGATATTCAAGCTACTTTTCACAATCAAGGAAAAACTCACAATCCTCCAACGCACATAAATATCCCAAGAAGCAGGATACCCACGTGTGCGTAATACGACCACTTTTCCTTCTTAGTTCCAGTGCGATATTGCTTGTTATCTGCCATCCAGAACAGTGCTGGCATCATTATACTCATAGGCGCGAAACAGAGACATGCGAGTAGGGCGAGCAGATAGTTGAAGACTGGCACAGCTTCAGCGAAGATGAAGGCAATAACACCCACACCTATGTTGAGGCCAAACCAGGAACTCCAATGAGTTACACTATTCGACTGCAAGTGCACGCTCTTCCGGAATACGCGGACGAAGATGTACTTGGCTGTGACGTGGTTGAAAAGGCCGGCGCTGACGACGAGACTGGGAAGGGCGAGACCATAGGCTATCTTCTTCACAAGTGGTCCTGCACTACCGAGAGACGGACTTGCTACCCACTTCCCAGTGTAAGAGTACATGCTCATCGACAGGCACATGTATAGGACTGTGACAATACATGCTACTGTGACTGTAACTTTGGTGAAATCCTGAGGTCTTTTCATCTCAGCGATGACAGGAATGGTTCCAGGACAACCAGTGCTGCTCGCGAAGATGGCATTGGCAGCACTGATGCCAGCTGCAAAGTTGGGATATGAGACCGCAACGAATCCGAAATCGTATGGACCTTCATGTGGCGCGGCGGCTGGGCGTTTGAGTCGTGCCGCTCCAATAATGACTGCTAGTACGGCAGCCATAACACAGAAGAAAGAAATTGCGAGAGGCCAAGTCATGCTCTTCCAGGTTCGAATGCTAGAGAACATGATAGCCAGAATCATTCCGATGAGAGTGAAATAGGTCGAGCATGCGGCATGCTCTGACAATGAGTTAAGTGCTACGGAAATTCCAAGAATGGCACTGGCGACACAGAGTATGTAGCCTATAACGAAGAGGAAGCTTATAATCTCAGCAGCAATGTTCCCGTGGAACAGGCGAGTCAAGTCGACGATGCTGTGACAATGAGGGTGCTTGTTTCTGGACCTTCCAGCAATGACGGACGTGTCTAGCATCATGTCAGTATTCCTATATATGGACAGAATCGCTTCGAACATACAAGCATTCATAGCTCCCCATCCAAGGATGTTGAAACTGCCTCCCACGGCTCCCAGAGTGTTCAAGGCCGTGGGAATACCCAGGATACCAGTGGTAACAGTATACTTATGATCATGAACGCGCAAGAAGCAAACCATGATAAGAGTTGGTATGGAGGTGATGCGGCCATCTTCAACCCCAAGCGGTTCTTGGGCAGTGATACGCCTTTACCACATCTGACTTTCGGTGCGGGAAGTCGAATATGTCCTGCAGTTGGTCTCAGCAATCGTATTATCTAGTATGTTGTCCATGACAGAAAGAGCTGTTTGTGCGAGCATATGACTAATGCATCATTACTTAGCGCAATGATTCTCCGACTCATCCTGAGTTTGAAGATAGACGAGTCAACAGAGCCTGGATCGCGAAAGCCTAACATCGATATGTTGGACTTTTCGGATGTTCGCAATAGTCTAGTGGCTCTTCCACGAAAGTTTGATTGTATTTATACTGCAAGAGATTCCAAGTGGTTGGAGAGTGAATGGAACGAGGCCTAGGGAGTTCGCTCCTCTTCCCCTAGGTGACTCGAGCGTATTGTATACGGTATATGAATGGTCTTATGAAAATGATGGCGATCATGCCAAGTTGACGATGGAAAGATCGTTATTTCGGGATCTTATAGAGCTTCCGAGGGTCTCATTTCCTCATGGTTTCTGTTATTCCATACATATAGAGCTATCACGTCGCTACAAGGTTGCTACAAGCAATCATGTCTTTGCAATTGACTTCTCCGATCAAGAAAGCATACTTTGACGCTCCAGATGGCCAGATCCATTTCCGTAAGCTATTATCAACAGCAGAGATCAAGCGAGAACCTATCATTTTCCTGCACATGTCCGCCTCTGATGGTGGTCATTTCGAACCTATGATGAAGATATTCGCAGCAAGAGGTCATGACTGCTTTGCACCTGACATGCCAGGGTGAGATAGGCACGCGTGGCTGTGTTGTTGCTCCTTTGAAAAACATACAAAACAGCTCTCACTCTTGGCCAGAAAGTATATTACACAAAGACTGATTTACATGTTGTACAGTTTCGGTAGTTCATACGACTTGGAATTCAAGCCCGAGAACACGACCTACTATGTGAATATCTACATGAAGTGGCTATCAACAATCCCAGCAACACGTTTTCACCTCCTCGGCCACCATTCTGGTGCATCACTTGCGACCGAAATTGCAGCAACATATTCCGAGAAAGTCCTCACGCTGTGTGTCATCGGACTTGCTCTCATGTCACCATCCGAGCAGGTATACTGGAATGATAAGGCTAATATTCCCTTCAATAAGCCCGCCCATGACAGCAGCCACCTGATGAAGACGTGGAAGTATCTAGAAAGCTCTGGGGCCGACGATGGCGGCAGAGATGGGCTCGGAGTGAAAGACCTGGAGTTCAAGCATCGTGAGTTCCTGAATCATGCGAGGGCGTGGGATGGAAGATGTAAGATCTATACTTGTGTCTTCAAGGTCGACTTGATGAGCTTGTTTGTCCAAGTCAAGTGTCCAGTACTGAGCATCTGCTCGAGAGACGATGTTCTGTGGGACTTGCAACATCACGTCAAAGAGCTCGTAAGTCACATTATGTTTTTTCACGTCCATTATATGCATGGGGCTGACAAGGGACGCGTACAGAAGCCAGAGGCCGAAAGTGTCGAGGTCGGAGGTGGTGACTTTGAGCCTATGACAGACACTGCTAACGTTGTACGCGCATACACATCGTTTCTTGACAAATTTGATTATTAGTAATGGAATATTGTTGCTCTGAACTCAAAGTCTGTTGTGCTGCACTCATATCATCCGTGAAAGAGAAGGATCCGCGATCCAGCCGACGTCAGCAGAGAACTCCGGCCAGTCGTAGGGCTCGGCGCCGATCGAGAAGTCCATGTCGCCATTGAAGCCATTGAAGCCATTGTATGCCCATGGGCTCAGTCCAGTACCCGCTAGAGCATTCGGCTCTAGCTCTGTATATTGCTCGACCATAGCTCCGGGTCGTTTCCTGCCGTTACTGACATTATTACCAGTACCTGACAGGATGGAAGCATCGGTGATAACATGCTCTCGATTTGCTGATGCGTTGCGCGATTCGTCGGCAGTACCCATCTGATATCTTACCTGCTCCATACCGATCATCATTGACGAAGAGAATGGTCCAGTCTCTTTCGACGCAGCTCCCATTTCCTGCCCACTCATTCGTGCCAACATGTCGTGGTGTTCCTGTCTGCCTTCACCGGCCGGCATGTTTACCGCTGACAATGTTCCAAGGACGCGACGTGGAGTGTGAGCCTGATTACTCGATAAAGGATCGACCACAGTCCTCTTGATAGCCTCGAAAGCATCGCGATATTTTTTGGCTGCTGGCCAGCGCTCGGTGATAACGAAGAGGACAATGCTGCAAGCGTTGATGTCATTCAAGATCCCACTGTTAAAGATCTCTTCAGGTGAGATCCATGCACAATAGATGAGAGTAAGACCTGTGCATATTTAGAGTTGGAGCATGTAGTATTGTAGCCTTGACATACCTGCCATGAACACTGTCTGTAGTGCCATAGAAGAATAGCCAACCGACAAAGTCTGATGCAATCGCTTATAAGGTTGAGCTACACCGCCACAAACTTCCACGCACGCTTTCAGGTACCGTGGATTGACTCGAGGTTGCGAGATCAAGGGATAAAGTAGAAGTCGATGTCATTTATAATAGAACACCATCTAAAGCACAAGTTATTAACGTGGCATGCGATCATGGTGGAGCATATTGACACCTACATAATAGTCATATCCGTCGAAGGCGATCGAGTCTCGATCGTACTGGGCTTTAGCGTCGAGCGGTATCATGCTTTTCCAGTTCTCAAGGCGACAGAGGTATTCATCAATCTCAGCATCAGTCACATCAATACGTTCGTCTACACGATAGATGCTTTGCTGGATGCTGGACTCGATCCTTCGCAATCGAAGAATGTGAAGGAACGCGGTGAGCGATGTACTCTCTGCACGTGGCGTGCTAGGATCGAGCTTCGCAGCTTGTTCCAGGATTTCGAGGTTCTGACAGGACTCGTCGACATCCAGAGGGAACGCAACGTCGATGTCTCTGTCAGAGATAGGAAATGGCCGACCGAGAGGGATAGATATCTGCCTGTCCATGGTGTAACAAGACCAGAACAGTCGTTTTCGCGTCTCCACATCAAATCCAATTTTCTCCATCGAGCTGGTCTGTCGATGTAGCCCAAGATCAATGGCAATTCGCTGTAATGTTTCATAAGCATAATAAGCATAAAGGCAGTAAGACATCATGTAGAACTCAATTAGGCTTACCATTGCAAGACCGATGTATGCCCATGCTCCTGGCCCAGCTTTGGATCTTAAACTGTACACGGTAAGAAGCAGCAACGTGACTACAGACCTGGTATCATGATATCGTAACATTTCGTCCAGATCTTTCAGTACCTCTTTCTCATGACGCTCTGGCAGAAAGTCACGATCCGTTTCACCAGTAGTTTCAAGGAAACGTCCAGCAATAGCGTAGACGATGTGAAGAGTGCTTCTCTCGTACGAATTGTTGATCAGTCTTCGTCTAGCATGCAATTCGCAAATCCACGTTGATTGCAACACTGGATATCGAGTTGCTATATGCTTCGTGTACCCAGATAGAAGCTTCTCTGCTACGATGTCGGGCATATCTGAGAAAGGCAGGGCCAGTGAAGCAGTACTGACATGCAGACTAGCGCCCTCATTCGTATTCATATCGTCTCGAGGAGAATACTGCTTGCCCTGAACAATGGAGCCTACCAGACGACCTATCGTAAAGTGTGATGACGCCCCAATGTAGCCTCCGTTGGACTCCAGAGACAGGTCACGTAATATCTTCACCAGCGAATCACCTTCCTCGTGAGTAGTACAATGAGATGTGTCTACTTCGGCCGTGAACGAATTTCCTCGATTTCGTGATAGAGCAGTATGAGGGCGAGACGGTTGTTTCGGCATTTGAGTGTATTCAGGTACAGAATGAGACTGCGAGGAGACATCGTACATTGTGAATGGGGATACCTGGTCGAGCAATCCTTTCGAGGCTAAGAAGTCTTCTAGCTCGACAACTCTCTTTTCCAAAGAGGCGAGATAGTGATTTTTGCCGAATGGCCTTGGCTTCGACGGGATGACATATTCACAGACCAATGCAAGCTTGCCACAATTAGAGCACGTTGGATGCCTGCCGTCGCACTTCGACACGTCAATAGGTGTTCATTATTTGTGGGAGGACCTCTCCACCGACCTTCTGCTTCCTGCTCTTACATCTTTGGCAGGCCAGTGCTACACGTGCTCTCTTTGCTGGGGGCTCGCTCAAAGCCGAAGCGTCTTGTTGCCACGCACCAGACATCATATGTCAACACAGCTTCGCAATGGCTTCTTATGGGATGATTGCAGGGCACAAAGCTAGAAGCTGCCAAGAGGCTTTCATCGCCTCCTGCCCGCCAGGCCAAAGCAGTAAGCAGCTTATCAGCATGCTCGCATTCCACCCTGTATCACCATATGGGCAACCCCGGCGAAGATAAGGAGACGAAGATAAGAGGTTGTTGTTTGTTGGGGTGGGGGTTGGCTTCTGCCAAGCTTTTGCCACTTTCGCGAACTAGACTAGCTTCCGCTTGCAACTTCCTCATCGAGCAGACCTCCTACTTCCAACCATACAACGTAATCACTATCGGCGGCAGCGTCTTCTTTTCGAGATGCTCTCCATGCCCTCTATCAATGGTGAGAGGAAGATAACACAGTCAAGGACGGCTGTGGCCGGTGTTGCCGAGATGTACCTTGCAAAAGAGATGCTACAAAATCTCTACAGTGTGCCATAGTATCCTCCATCGTGCAGTGTCTGCTTTGATTTCCCTCCATCACAGAAAGTTCGGTGATAACCCATCTTAAACCTCAAGGACTACCTCAATCCGAAGCTCTCAGTCAAGATGACGAAGCAAATACAGCTATGTTTCCTGGAGACAGCTTGTACAGGTTCTTATATGGCATCTGGCCAATGGAGGTAACCCAATCTCAAAACTGCCTGAAAATACCTAGTCATCTAATAGTGTGGCAGATCTGCAGACGATAACGGAAAGACTAAGGACCGTCTCAAATACTGGACGGACCTAGCCGAATTAGCTGAAAAAGGCAAGATCTCTGCTATATTCATCGCCGACTGGTATGTTGGCTTTGACGTGTACGGAGGCTCACTTGACGCTTGTTTGAAAGCTGGACATCAAGTGGCTCATCTGGATCCTGTGCCCATCATCTCCGCAATGGCCGCTGTCACCTCCTCTGTTTCATTTGCTCCTACTGTGAGCACAACCTACGTGAAGCCATATATTCTAGCCCGACAGTTCTCCACACTGGACCATCTCACGGAAGGTCGATGTGGCTGGAACATTGTGACCAGCCACACAAACAGCTCCGCCCAGGCACTTGGCTACGAGGAGATTGTCGAGCACGATGAGCGTTATGCAATGGCTGAGGAATACATGGACATTGTCTACAAGCTCTGGGAGAGCTCTTGGGCTTCTGACTCTGTTGTCTGGGACGACGATCTAGCCTACGATCCGGCCAAAATCAAGAAGATTGAGCACAAAGGCAAATACTTCAACATGCTCGGTCGTAATCAGGTGCACCCTTCTCCTCAACGCACACCGGTTCTCTTCCAAGCCGGTACCAGCAAGAAGGGCACTGCCTTTGCAGCACGCCACGCGGAAGCCATCTTCATGAACCCAGCCACACCCAAACTCTGTAAAGCTCAAATAAGTGCTGCTCGTGAAGCTGCTGCTGCTGATGGTCGCGATCCCTCCACGCTGAAATTCTTTCCGTGCATTGTGCCCATAATCGGCCGCACAGAGGAGGAGGCAAATGCCAAACATGAGAAGGCGAAGTCCCACGCTGACATGGTTGGAGGATTGGCACAATTTGCTGGCTACACTGGTATAGACATGTCCTTGTTCCCATTGGACGAACCATTTTCAGCATCGAGCATCAAAGGCGGAGCAGCTATTCAAGCCGTGCTATCTTCCTTCGAGGCTAGCGTGGAAGGTGCCGAGCCCTGGACACCAAGACGTCTTGGAGAGCGAATGGCGCTTGGTGGTCTTCATCCTTCCCCAGTCGGCTCTGCCGAGCAAGTGGCAGACTTCTTTGAGGACTGGATCAATCAGACCGACTGCGATGGTTTCAACATGTGAGTCAAGCGTCCAGATGAACGCTAGAAGATCATCTAAGAGTACTAACAGAAGAATCGTAGTGCCTATGTGTCTAATCCAGGCTCTTATGTCGACGTTGTTGAGCTTCTTGTCCCTGAACTGCAAAAGCGTGGAATCATGTGGAAGGACTATGCCGTTCCACAAGGCACATTCAGGGAGAACCTTCTAGGCCATAAGTATCTTGCTAATGATCATTACGGAGCTAAGTTCAAGTATGGACGTGATCCGAGTCTGACTAGTAATCTGGCGAATGGTTCGAAGAAGGCGAATGGTGAGATGCCAGCCAATGGAAAGACAAATGGCGAGGTTGTGAGCAACGGACATGTGCAATCAAGCGTAGCTGTGGAAGTGAAGTGAAGACATTGCTTAATCAATGGCTATATTATGTCTACTTTACAGGTATCTAGCACAGTACTATTGTCACTTCCACAACCAACCTATTGTTTCCTGGAATGACTGTCGCGGCCTCCCTCTCTGTCAGGGGCACTGATCAATGGTTGTTTCGACAGGAGTGCAGTACCTGCATTGCGAATGGAGAGGTCAGTCCACATAAAGACTCGACTTTTTGGCTATCAGTAGTCTTTAGCTCCGATCTAAACAGCATCACCTACATCTAAATAACATGTACGCCAAGATTCACCGCGACTCTCTGAGTATAAAAAACAAGACGACTTGATCATCACCACATCACGGTTATCTAGGTTAAGTTCCCGGATGCGAGGTCAATGACCATTTCCATTCACCTCCACTGCATCTGACGCTTCTTTCAACACATCCAAGTCATTCTCATAATTGAACTGGCTCCCGTAGTGGTCACTCCTCAGCGTTTTCTGGCCCGGCTGACGTAACAGATTTTCACGAAACGTGCCGCCAGGAACAGCATAATCGTCGAAGATCATTCCACGTTCTCTCAGCACAGGAATGAGAAGGTTGACGACATCCTCAGAGCTGCCTGGATTGGAAATGTATGCGATGTTGAAGCCATCAACATCGGCTTCGTCGATCCACTACAATGTGTGGTTAGCAAGCAGTCGAAATGGTACAGATTGCTGGGATGTAGGAAGAGACGACTTACTGATTGCATAACGTCTGCTATCATCTCAGGAGTGCCTACAGGACTCGGATGAAGTCCACCAAGTGCCATCTTGTATCCAAGTCTTCTAGGTGTCCACGGCTGCTGATTTGTCTCGAGACTGTCCACGAAATTACCCAAGAAGCCCTGAATCATGTTCTCCTTTGGATTCGAAAGGTCCAGGTTGAACTCCTCATCCAATGGATACTTGCTCATGTCGATGCCTGTATAGCTTAGACTGGTCAGTATCGACAGCAAGTAAAGAACTGGACTAACATACCCAGAGAATTGACCTAGACCACCTAGGATATCGGCATGCTTATAGGCGAGATCGAACTTTGCTTGTGCTTCCTCCATTGTTTTACCAATGAACGGTGAGATTGCAGCGAAGAACTTCATTGTAGTAGGATCACGACCTGCTGCAGCACACATTGCTCGAGAAGCCCATTCCCTAAGGGGTCAGTGATTGCGAGAGGAACAGAACATGCTAGAGACATGCCTTGATCTGACCAGCTGCGTGGGACGGTACCATGCCGCCAATGTAAATTGCTTCCGCATGCCTGGCAGCGAATGCTTGACCAGATTTGGAAGTTCCAGCCTGGAAAATGACCGGCGTGCGTTGAGGTGATGGATGGAGTTGATGTCGTGCGGAGAGCTTCAAGTGTTTGCCTGTGAGTTGTCATTAGCAAGATTCATCCAAAAACTTTCACTGGATGGCTGACCTTCGTGCTCAATCTTCTTGATTCGAGAAGGCTCGTAAGCAACACGATTAACCTCATCATACTTGGCAGAATCGTCTGCCCACGATCCATTCCAAAGCCTGTAACGAGTAAGTACCACTAGCCTCATATATCATCACCTTAACATACTTGTAGATGACATCCATGTACTCATCACCCATCTCATATCTTTCAGCACTTGGCAGCAGCTCCTTTCCAAAAGCTGCAGCGGCGGCGTTGCTGAAGCTTGTTACTACATTCCAAGCTACTCGTCCTTCTGTAAGATGGTCCAGGGAGCTGAACGTTCGTGCTAAAGCAAAGGGCGGTATGTATGTAACACTTCCAGTTACTCCGAAAGATAGAGATTCAGTGACAGCCTATGAGGGTCAGTTTACATGATCGTATTTGATAGCGAGCCTCTATCGTACAGCCATAGCCGAGATGATTACAAGTGGATCTAGCTGAGCGACTTGTACGCCTGCTCTCAGAACTACGTCCATGTTGCCACCATAGATATCGTGGCCAGCGTATGTGTCGGCGAAGAAGATGCAAGTGATTTTATGCTTCTCGGCCAGCTTGGCAAGGTCGAGATAGTGCTTTAGACGGTCTTTTGTCCTCGAGTTATCTCCTGGTGCACTAGTCTTGTCGTCAGCATATCGTACTGGCAAGGAAGTACTGGCAAGGACTTCGCTGTTCAAAGTAGAGGATGACTGACCTCCATTGACCAGAACACTCGTGGTTGCCAGTACAAGCAGTCTCGAAGAAGTTCAAATGTACCTTCTTCTTTTCTGGCGCATCCTGCTTTGATAAGAACGGCATATCGACGTAAATATAGCAAATGGGCTTTGAAGTGACAGTGTTGCATTCGTTTCTGGGATTTTCAAGGCTTTCCTACAATTGATATATCACTCCATACAGTTCCAAAATCATCTTGTGCAATTGCAGTGCAGCCACAAGACCGAGCATTATCACCTTGACGGCAAGCCTATTAAGTCCCGAAGATAAGAGTGGTCGTTGTATTTGCGGATCTTGAGGACTCTTCCGCATGTATCGGCTGTCGGGAGTTTGACAAGATATCCCTCTCTTGGCGCGATAAGGTTGATAGGGATGGTGCTTTCGTATCATAGCAGAGCTCAAACTCACTATTCCGAACAGCGGCCAAGTGCGCTGTCATACTCAGGTGGAAGAAGGCCTCGACGAGTAAGTTGTAATTGCTATAAAGTGGCTTTGCAAAATGTGATCCACATAACTCCTGTTGGCAGTCCTGGACATACCCCAGCAAATCATAACATCGTCGAAACATAAACAAACATAACCCTGCGCACGCAACCTTTACCACTATACCACTCAGTTGCCACTATCCCAGATCAACGAAGAGTCATGCCGTCTCTCCAGCCCACGCTTAGCCAAAGCACCACTACGTAGTGTGAGGTTGTCCACATCATAGCATTCCTCCTGTGCGGCCTCTGAGCAAAGTGGGAAGCTCTGCTTTAAACTCATGTCACAGTACAGGTTCTCGCTATAGCTCACAAAGTCCGGGCCTGAGGAGCTGTCACTGTCGCAGAGCCTAGTAGCTGTATGTTGACTGAGCGAACTAATGATGACGCGATTTGCAGTGTTGTGACGTCTTGAGAGGTTCATCTTATCAGCCTGAGCACTCACGTCTCGACTGTTGCGCTTGCCTGCTGCCAGCTGATCTGTAGGCGCTCCTGGTACGCTGATTCCTGGCATAGTATTGTAAGACTTTGACGTGTCTATGGATCGTTTCTGTCCGTAAAAACTGGAGAAGTCTGCGCCATTGCTTTGGCGAATACAACCTTTGTTACCAAGGAAGCACCATATCCACTGCCATGCGCCATCGTCGTGGTTGATCCAGAACGGTTCCTTAGCTCGAAGCTCTTTGTTGGAGTTGACGTTGTCGTTGCCCTTTGGAACGTAAAGCTGTAGTGGCCAACGACAATAGACTTTTTTGGCAATGGTTTTAACGTTAACTTGTGCATCCGTGAAATTCTGCATGTTATCTGGAGACCAGCAGCTTTGCCATCAGTGGAGTCGCCATCGAGCCACGTGCATGAAGGCTGATTCATACATATCAGTATCTTTTCACGCTCTTGAATAGTATGTAGAGCTTACAGTGTAGTTGCCCATATGGACATTAGAGTAGTACCAAGGCCATCCGCAGATCTCTCCCCAATCACCAATCCAGCCACTATACAGAGAATCAGCATGATTGACGTTTGTCAGCGTCCTACCTCAACTCACCGTTTTTGGGAATCAGGCCAAGTGTGCGTTAGCGAAGCAACACAGATCGCATTGTTGGTCGCCGTCATCTGCACATAGGTCGGCTGAGCACCTTCCTCTGAGGGTATGCCGAAGATTGGAGCTGTCTTGTCATTGATTGTAAGATCTGTGAAAGCACCAGACTTGATCTTGTGAGCGTCGAAGTTGCCTCCTATACGACGATAGTAGTCGTCGTAGGTATTGACGAGTGGTGCGGTTCCGTCAGCATTCTCGTTTGCATTGCTATTGAGAGCAACTTGAATGCGAAGGTAAGAGTCTCCAGCTGCGACACTGGTCGCAGGTACAACTGGAAACATTTTTTCGAAAAGGTCGACGGCTCCAGCAATACCACCAAATATGCTAATGTGGGTGTTAAATAAATATAATTGATCAAATCGCTAAGAACACTTACTCAAGAGCGCCCATCACGATTTCTGCCATTGTCGGAGTAGATGAGGGTCGGTTATAGAAGTATTTGAAATCTGTCAGACTATCAAAGCAAGCGAGAGCGATTTAAGTGTGGCGAGCTGCGATTGAGATGGACTGTGAATGATGGTGAGCAAAGTAGACCACGATTGGGGTTCTAACAGCAGCTTTAGTGGTGCTCCGAGCTGAGAGGCAATGCAAGCACCATGCTGGCATCGAAAAAAGCAGCCTTTGGGAAAGCATAGCCTCGACTATGTGGCTTTGTTGATATGAAGGAGGATGTTTCAGTACTACCATAACCATAGGCAACTAAGCAGGAATAGGCCAGGTCGAGGCGCAAGGTGAGACAGAGTAGTTTGTGACTGCAGAGGGTGGTGTCGGTGCCAATAATTCGACGACAACAGCCATTGACATCATCTTCGGACACCAGAACACTGTATAGCATCCATCGGCGTTTCTCAGCACGGTAGGCCAGGTCAAGGCGCAAGGTGAGGCAGAGCAGTACATGTATGTGACTGCATGTATTTGACAGGTGGTGGTGGCGGTGCTAGTACCGCGCCAATAATAGCACAAATCCGACCACTTCGGCTCCAAAACAGCATCGTGAGACTGCACCCTGCCTGTAAGAGAGATACAAAGGTAGAAAGAGTTACTGAAGTAGACTTCGTGAGGATATAAAGAAGCTGTATGAAGCAATCGCTATCCTTTGAGGCGGCCGGTGCGAAGGTCACGTGACAAACAACATTTTCCAAGGATCAATGCACTTTGAACAAGAATCGCACGAAGTGAAGGACATTTCAAGCTGGCTAAATATATAGTACTAACTATTCGATCAAATGAGTCAACATTTCCAACACCAATGGAGTCAACCCCAAGGTTTTAAATAGAAAGAATCATCATCACAACGTCAACATCATGTGAGGACTCATCTTTCGACTCTTCTGCCCCTGAGCATACTAAAAGACGACGCGACACAACGCATCCACACACTTCAAGTGTTGAAGAGATATGATCCAATAACACCACCCCAGCCGCCACCATTGTCAGCGCTAGTGGCTGTGCTGGCGCCATTATCGCTGATGATCATCTGCTCGACCGACTTTACATTTGTGCCATACAGGTATGTATTATGGGCCTGCTGGATCTCAATAGCCTTCTGCTGGCAATTGCCAGCGTTGCAAAGATTGACGCCATCATAAAAGACCCAGACACAGCCACCATACAGGAACAGGTCACTGCTGCCTGAGTTGACGCGCTCGAACCAAGCCATACCGCAGCGTCCATCTCCGTTACAGTCTGCGAACATGGGGTCGCTTTGAATGAGGTTATCAGTCCAGGGTGCAGGTGCCGGAGAGGCGCTGTTGGCACCCTGCCAGTAAGGCGTTTCACTCTGCTGCATGCCGGCGTAGACGTTTTGAGCGTTCCAGAAGTTATACTGGTACAGGGTGTTATGCTCCATGGCCGTGCCAACGAGCCAGGTGCCTTTAGTGGCCTCAATTAAAGCGCCACGACCGACCGAGACGGTCGTCGGATTGCTAGCATCGAGGTCGTGGTCGGCGACCCAGCCCCACATGTTCTCAATGTAAGCCGAAGAGGAGGCGGTCAGGTGGAGTAAGCCCCAGGCGGCCTTGCACTGTGCAGCGGAACCATTGCAGTTAGTCTGGACTTCAGAGCCATGGGCACCGCCGACACGAAAGTGAGTATTCCAGAGTCCGACGTCGCCTGGGCTGTTGCCCGCCATGTTGACCTCGAGCAGTTTACAGCCTTGTAAGACGTCTGCTACGGTGAAAAGCATGTCACTGATCTGAGCTATGCCCACGTCGCCATAATTCCCAATCTTGACCATGGCACGGGGACTGTCGGGGTTCCAGAAATTGCTTCCTGTCGCCGATATGGCGGTAGAATATGCATCACCGAAGATTCGACTGCCGACGGGGATGTTAATGGTGTCAGTGACGATATAAGTACCAGCCGGCCAGTAAATTATGGAACAGCCAGCGTACTGTGCGAGAATGGTATTGATGTTCTCAGTGTCGTCCGTAACGCCGTCACCCATGACTGGCAGCCCAGTCACTGACTTGATATTGACGAACTTGCTAGCTGAGTATTCTTTGTAAGTAGGTGGCGCAATCGAAACATAGCTGCCACCCGAGAGGAGGACAGAGGAACGAGGTGTCGTGCCAGTCTGACCATTAGGGATCCAAGTATGCTGTCCACTACCAGATGTAGGATAGGCGTTGCCACTGTACCAGGTGTCAGGGACGTTGCCACGGAGCAGTATTTGCCCATTAGAAAGAACAGTGGTGCCGGAATTGACGATGTTCTCTAGAACAATGCTGTTAGGCGTGTACGAATTGGTGGAAGAGATAAAATTGCCGACGTTGTTGGTGGTTGTATCAATGACGACAAGGGACCCGCCAATACCGCTGGCGTCGATGCCAGTTCCACAGTCCTGAAAGTTGCTGCCTGTCATGACGACGTTGTTGCCGGACAAGCGTGCTGCAATGTTACAGCGGTTGAAGCTGATGCTCTTGAATATCCACTGCTGACCTGAGGCAGAGATACCGATGGCGCCACCGTTAAATGTCAGGTCGTTGATGATGATATTGCTGTTCCAACCGGCTGATTCAGACCACTCGCCAGTCCTCATACCTATGTGACCAGTCGAATAATTGGGCATCTGGAAGACAACATTGGTGATTTGAGTAGCCTGGCTGACGGTCCAGTCGAGTAGCACAAGGTTCTTGGAAGGGTCGACTGCTGTTGAGTCGATGATTACATTCTTCAAGCCAATATAGAAGTTAATGGTGCCGCCGTAACGAGGATCCTTGCCATAGATGACATGGTCTCCACCGAAGCCTGAGGCAACTTTCAGTACCGGAGGATTGACCGCATCGCCTACGAAGACAGTGCCAATGTACAGCTGAAGAGGATTCTGCAGAAGATAGGTACCGCTAGGCAAATATACAACAGCAGGCTGGCCGGTGGTACCGTAACCATTGTTCATCTGAGATCGTGGAGAGCCATTTGAAGGTCCCGCTGATCTAATTAGTACAGGGCTTGTTGGGTACTTCAGCAACAACTTCACGTACCGTTGATGGCATTTTGGATTGCTGCTGAAGCGTCACGACTGCCAGTGTTGTCCGCACCAAAGTCCTTGACAGCGTTGCGGAAGGTGTTATACACGCCCTGAGGCGGATCCATGAAAGAAGACTTGCCATTGTGATCGACATCGGCCAGCCAGTAGGTGGCAGGGTTATCGGCTGACAATTGGGAACACGCAGCTCGACGTCCCAAGGTGTGATTTGAACTGTGATTCCAACCGTGTTTGGGATTAGCAAGCTTGTGGACGGAGACCCAAGGCTTCTTGCTTTTGTCATAGTGCGTAAAGGGAATACCGCTCGCCACGGGTCGGTGATGCATGGCGATCTCGACTTGAGTAGAGGCTCTAGCAGGGTCCGCACCGCTCGAGAATGAGACATTGGTGGGCGCGGCGGCCACTAGAGCTGTGAAGTAGAGTAAAAACGATCGCATGCTGGTTCAGGAAAGACGGAGCCAGGGAGTATTCAAGCAGAGTGATAGTTGGTAGGATTAGAAAGACTCTGGACAGCGTGCGAGCTGCCTTATATAGACACAACTGTCTGCTTTGCATTGCCTTGCAGCTCTTCATTTCTTGCCACTACTGGCCGGCAGTGCAGCACCCTATACAAGGCGTAGTCAACTGCTGCGCCTGATGGCTGTGACTCGAAAGATCTGCTACACAGACTCTGAATGTCTCGCAGACGTCCCATCTTGGCGTTGCTCCTCCGTCTGATATTTCGTCCTCGAGGCATTGCTCGGTCAGACTAAGCCTCGAAATTGGTGGAAGTGAAGGAACCTTGTAAACTTTATTCCCGTCAGAGGCTAGTATCATATAGGATCCGCATGGAGGCTGTGCATGCCCAGGCCGAAGAATTGGCGAAGAGGGTCACCAGTTCGTTTCTTCGTGTATGGAATGCAGTATTCGGCGTTCATGATCGTCTGGATTCCTGAGACAAGTGCGTCGTCTTGTGCATCGCAGGTTCGCTTGGTTGTTGGTGCTACTTAGCGAAGCTGGAGCGAATCGTTTGTTGTTGTTGCATCTCCAAATTGTGCCAGCGGGGATATTGAGTGCCATTGCTAACGTAATAGATACCGGCGGCAGCATCACGGGGCCTAGCCAAAGCTCATAGTCGCCGTAACTGGTTCTTGTTCTACTTGGAATTGGAGGCTCAAAGTGGCGGGCCAGGCTGGCTGAGCTGTGTAGAAGAAACAGCGTAGCCGAAACCATTTGCCTCCACTACTTGCCCATGACAATCTTACATTGTGTACCATGATATAGCGAAGGGCGTCTTGGTTCGTCCTGTTCAGTGGCTATGCAGACCAGAAAGCTTCGTGGTTCGTTGAGAGAACTTTCTGCGGCTGGAGCACCAACTGTTGCTGCGCTGAGATAGCCATTTACAATCACGTAGTTGTCGTTTCAACAAATACCACTTGGAGTATTCGCCCAGATAATGATATTGATTGGGACGCATTAAGATAAACGAGAGCTTCAGCAAGAGCAAGCTGGGCAGAAAAAAAGGCACAGATTGTCCTTGACCGAGCTACCACAGCGTTTCTCACAAACAGTCAGACGTATTCGAAGATCCAAAGGTTGATTGCCTTTCCTCGTTGTGAGGAACAGACCGTCGAAATGTTTAGGGTATTACCGAATGAACCTGCTGACATGATGGTATCTCGACGCCTCCATGACAAATCTCGGTGGCACTATGCAGGTATGGCGCAACGAGCAGCATATCTTTTTCGGTACTATTGCCATCCTTGTCAAGCGAGCGGGATTGTGTAGGCATGTGGTAGTATGCTGGACAGTAGGTGCGGGGTTGTCGTGCAGTAGGCAGTGTAAGCAAAGTGTGAGGTGATAGTACAACGCCAAGCCACATCAAGTTAGGCGACTTCGGAGGAAAGCCTAGAACATCTCAATCCTTCGAATCCCACGCTAGAGAAGACAGCGGCTAAATCAAGGCATCACGCGGCACATCTAGCCCGCTAACATATGCTGCAAAGATCGTGCTGACTTCCCCTCAATGCAAACCCAGATCGATGTCTCTGTTAGCCGGGATGAGCTTGCATAAATTCGTGCATTAGCGTCGAAGGAAACATCCTGTCGTGCTTAAAATCACTGCGTCCTCCGAGAGCAGTACTAGACAGTAAACGACTCTCTTAGCTCGAATGTTAAGCTTTGCTCTGCTCTGTAATTAGTAAGCATCGCTAAGTAGGTCAAGCTTTCGCGCTCATGTCAAGCTTTGCATGGCATCGAAGTGCTGAATGCAGCTGGAAGCAAAACATTCGATATCTACCCCAAAATGAAAGTAAGATACAGCAACTTGCTCCGTCCATAATTGTCTCAGTGTGGGGACCATCGAAGGTTTACCCATCTGCTTTACTGTACATCCTGTATGTGTTGTATACCCTATATTCTCAGCTACAATATTGACACTTACCGCGTGGAGGCTGCTGACATGCAGGAAGTACTGTACAGCGAGTAATGCTGCAGGCAAGCTGAACAATACTGAGCAATAAGCAGTCGCCGTACATCTCCTTTGAGCCGACGTCGTGATGTTGAGTCGGTTGGAAGCGCTGAAAAGACCCAATGAGATTCGAAGCTCTTATCTCGTGCCGTGAGCTCTATCACTCTATGCATCGATGTGCATCAAGTCACCATTGTGCGGCATAGAAGCTGAAATGCTGAACGCACATGCGCTCACCGCCCGCTTCATAGCACGGGATTTAGGACAGCCACGCTGCCCATAAGTACTTCGCCGTGTCTGCTATTGATCTCAAACTGAGACACTCAGATACAACAGCACACAGCAACGATCGTTCATTCTTCTCACTTTTTTGCAATACCATCGCTACTTTACAGTACCACCGCTACCAATCATGAAGACCTCAGCACTCGCTGCACTCGTCCTTCTTGCTGCCACTGTCTCAGGCGCACCGTGAGTCACTGCTTTCGACACTCCCTACAGCGCTCTACTGATTCAGATATTGGCAGTTTCTTTCATACAGGAAAAGCCGTGATCGAACCCGAACGACAGGCACCCCCAGGCCGTCGTGAGGCATTGCCTGCACCGTGAGTCACTCTTTGCAACACTTTTTAAAGTGCTTCACTGACTCATATCTCTGTAGTGTTCCAGGAATCAAACCCGAAGGGCGCCCACCCCCAGGCCGTCGTGAGGCACTACCAAAGATCAAAATTGGTCGTGAGGCACTGCCCGAACCGTGAGTCACTCCTTACAACACTCTCTATAATGCTCTACTGAATTAAACATTGGCAGTGTTCCTCGCACAGGAATCAAACCCGAGGGGCGCCCACCCCCAGGCCGTCGTGAGGCACTGCCGGCTGTTGAGAGGGCTAAGATAGAACCCGATTCAGGGCGCGGAGCCCCGGGCCGTCGTGAGGCACTGCCGGGTCAGAGAGGAACTCAAGGGTGGTAAGAAGAGAATCAAATCCGATGGGTTCTCAGGTCCTCGGGTCTTGAGCCGCGATTGATAAGTCACGCTTTGAGGGTTGCTGCGACGTGGTGTTTGATTTTGGAGTGATCGTTTCTGGGCTTTTTTTCTTTCTTTGTTGTTCAAGCAGTGGTATTGAGGAGGATGGTGATGCGATTGCTCCAGCGGTCGCTTAACCAGTACTATGATGCAGATGTCTATAGGTAGCGATGTCAAATACAGTACTTGTAGGCTCAAGATGTTCTTTTTCAGCTTTGCAGGCTTGGAGTAGTGGGCTCATCCCGGACAGTGATGTCGCACCAAGTACAGTCCAAGTCGATCCTGTGATTCGTTTCTGACATGATTAACGCCGATGCTGCTGACCGATGGAGCATATAACCAAAGTGCATTTGGGAGAAATCTAGCCAATGGACGTTGTGCAATGCCCGCTCAGCTTCGTGCCCATCGTACGAGAGAGGTCATTCTCGAGCCGAGAGTAAGGAAGCCTCTGTTTGAATGATCGCTAACACGTCAGACTTAGGCTGATGGTGTGTCCACAACGTCATTCAGTAGCACAAGATTAAGAAGCCAGTATAAGTACCTGGGCTGATCTTCAATGTTTCTCAGTTCCTTAGTTTGAATATCAGCGACATTCGGAGATTCCAATTCTTCAACCCAGCCGAGACTTTCAATATGAAGACTTCAGGACTTTTGGTGCTCTCGCTCTTTGTTGCTGTTGGCTTGGGCGCGCCGTAAGTCGAAGTTTCCGATCGAATCAAAACCTCATCTTCTTACGTTCGTGCAACTAGCATGCCTGTTCATCCAGATATCACAATTTACAGTCGTGGCGGATATGAAGGGATCGCACTCGATCGCCGTTGGGGCTACAATGCACTCTCAATTGGCAAGCTTCGTGATGGACCACCTTCTCAAACAGGCAAGGAGGCCGATACCAGTATTGGCTTCAAGAAAAGCTACGATGCGTTGTCCGGTGTGTATGAGCGTCGTGATAACCGAGGGCCGCAAAGGCTACAACCGGTAATTGGTATTGACACTATCAGAGCAACTTCCACCGACATCGTCAAACCCAGTAGCTCGGGTATCTAATTCTTAACAGGAGTTTTTGTGACCCATGAGATTCATTACAAGACTAGTGCGACTTTAACCTCTCTTAAAATAGCGACCATGGTGAGCTCTAATATCGAGCTATTTCCAAAAAGAGTGGTTCCAAACAAGTGATGATCCAGAAAGAGGCCAAAAGAGTGCATTATATCACTGCCCACGAATCTCTCCCAACATCATCACCGTCTTCGAGAAACACTTTATTAGTCCCAATGACAGGTTATTTCCAAGCAGAAAGCAGCTTCTGTTGCACATTATTGTCGTGCTGCCAGCAAACTTGTTACTGCTCCAGTCTGCTCAAACACAACTCGCACGAATCAATACAACAACGAAGGCTTTTGCAGCCGATAGCACGGATCAAAAGCTATCAGGTTCACTTAATCAGCAGGATGCAGTTGCATGGGGAGGACGCTGAGTAGCCTAGGCGCGTCGCTGTGTTGTGGTCGCCTAGTGATATCGTGATTAGTCAGCAGCTGGGTATGTCGTGCCAACTGAATAGACTTCGTCGACTGAGCTGTACGCATATGGCGAGGTGGCAACGTGGCGTGCACAGATGGGCAAGCGGAATGGCATCAGGAATATCACAGTGTCACACAATAACCTATAATCCTTCTCCTTATACCAAAGGCGACTATCAAAAATAATGCTGGATCATTAGCTACCCTCAACGCCGACGCTATGTTATGACACATTCCCTATGCTACAAGCTGTGCTTCCGCCAATGGGTATTAGATATATTATTGCTCAAACTGCGTGCTGCAGACATTCAGCTCCGCGGCAACGCCTCACACCCCAATTCTACTCATACACAACACATTAGTGTTGACCTCCAGATGATATAATGTAACATAAGAAGCAATCATGGTCTGCCAAAATATCATGCTTCATCATCAGCGACCTCGATCACTTCTCTACCCATGAGCCAGTCATCCTCAATTTCGACGCCCATACTGTCGACAACAATGCGGCGTCCTCTTTGTGATTCAGGGACACCATCTCGAGCAGCACCAAAATCAAGGACCTAGATGATTGTTAGTCATTATTTTTGGAGGCAGCACGGCTCTAGTTCTTACCTCAATATAAGTGTAATCACTCCGCTGCACAGCAGAGACACAACGCCGTGCATCAAACGAGACCTGCCAGACTCCACTCAAGTCAGTCAGCAGGTCGCGCACGCACTCTCCAGTCTGAGTGTTCCACATCTTGAGCGTACGATCCGAACCAGAAATGACTTTGTCTCCATCGTGGGCAAAACATGTGATGGCGCCGGTATGGGCACTCATCTCATGAATACAATGACCAGTCTGAGGATCCCAGACGCGCAAGGTGGAGTCAGCAGCAGCAGAGACAAGGCGATCGTCTTTCAGATCCAGGAGACCGACGAGTGAGGAGTGACCTTCAAGATTGAAGAGACAATTACCTGTTTCCAGAGACCAGACTTTGACAAGGTTGTCCATCGAACCACTCATGCATCGCTTACGCTCGTAGTCAAGGACGACACTATAAACTTTTTGGGTGTGACCTTGCAGACGATGGACGAGCTCGCCAGTTGAGATTTTCCAGACGCGCACAGTCGTGTCGTAGCTCCCACTTACCAAGGTATCGCAGAAGGCAGCAATAGCCCTTACAGAATGCATATGACCTTGAAGGATGCGAATGTGGTATGGATTGTCAGTTTCTGTTTGAGGTAGTCCCCTCATTCTGATCTTTGGTTCGTCACTTCTGGGAAGTCTCCAGACTCTGCAAGTAGAATCGCGTGAACCGGTGATAATCAGCGGATGGCGTGGCATGTGAAGTGGTCTACCGTCCGCAGTATAACCGACTAGATGAGGCTCAACAACCACAAGACACCTGACAGTCGATGTATGACCTTGAAAGACGTGCAACTCCTCGCCAGTCCTGATGTTCCAGATACGCACAGTCCTGTCGGTAGACCCCGACACCAGCATGTTGTCTCGTGCGCAAAGAGCCCAGACTCCACCTTCGTGTCCGTGCAGTCTCCTAACAGATTCACCAGTCTGAGTGTTGTAGATGTCAATATTGGCGTCGTCACTGCCGGTAATAATACGATTAGAGTCGAATTGTAGACAGGTCACGACATGCCTTTGATGTGCTCGAAATGCAAGATGCCTTGGCTTGGATCTTGGATCCATCCAGCTGTACCGTATAGAGTGTTGTCGCTCGTACATTGATTTGAAGAAATGATGACCTCTGATACTTTCGAGACCTAGAGGAGGGTTTGGTATAGTCAATCTGGCTGCTTCACCAACAGTCTGTGGGCCTAATTTGGGGTCAGAAGATAAGAACACGTCAATAGCATTGGTGGTCAGCAGTGCCAACGGCTTCTCCGCTTTTGTTCCGGCTGATCGCTTTTTGTGCTTTCTTCCGGAAGACCTTGGTGCAGCTTTTCGCTTCTTTCTTGGTGGCGAGACAGCTTCATCAACCTCCTCTTCGCCTATGTCGCCACTAGACATGACGTCAGAAACAATACTGAAACGCCGTGACGATGGAGGTGCAGCATATTCGCTCAGATCCTCCTCATAACCATCGGGACCATACGGAGCTTGCCAACCCCATCCTTCTGCTACAGCCTTCTGAAGTTCATCTGATTTGAATGTGTAACCATCTTTCTGATGTCGGAGATACCAGGTCCTTTCGTCATTATCAATCAGTCGGCGCCACTTTTTGCACACCTGGGTGGCTCGACACAGACTTTGCGCATCGAGGTTCCTGATGACATGAAGACCGAGTTCGGTAGGGAGACGTCCCAAAAAGTCACATTTGAGAGCAGGAGCAATTGCTTCCGAGACTAGATGAAGAGTGGATTTCTCGCACCGTCGCAGCATCTGAAACATTACATAAGCTTTCAGCTGCTCCGGCATACTGTCGAATGAGTCGATCATACTCGGTATATCTGTCAAAGACGAAGCGTGCGGACGAATAGCAGGTTCCGTAGGTTTTGCTTCGATTGCACTTGATTGAAGTGGTGGAGGACGATGATTTTTGTGTAACTCTGGTGGTTTTGGAGGAAATTCTGGGCTAGGAGTGTGGTGAAGGCCAGAGAATAGTGGAGGGTGACTCCTGTTAAGATTGGCGGCTGCTGTGATTGGTGACAAGCGTGGACTTGGTAGACTTGCGTCTGCAGCATTCATTGCTGAGTGATGTTCCGTCTGTGCATATGTCTGTGGCGCATCAAACACTTCAAATTCGGGCTCATCGCCAGGCGGCGTTGCTGAACCTGCGATGGGATATGCTCGAGGCTCTTCTCTACGCAGACTTGCTGGATGTTGAAGCTTGTAGCCAGAAGACGAAGGACGACGATCGAGATGTGTGATATTGTCCAGTTCATCCTCATCTTCACTATTCGCTACTCCTTCCCCTCGCTCCTCCAAGTGATGATACCTTTCTTCTACCGAAGCCTGGCTAGCGTATGTTTTGTCTGACAGAGGAAGAGGTGGGGGGGAAAGACGTGGTCGTTTAGCTCCACGCTGTAGTGAAGCAAGTTCTGTAGCGTCACTAGACAGTGGAGGCGTAACTATCGAAGACTTCTTGCCAGTAGCGCCTTGAAGCTGTGCCCGTAAGCCAGCAGATCTGGGTTTGTAGACTGCTGGCTTGTTGACTGTTGTGGTTGTGGTCGTGCGAACAACGCCATTATTTGCTTCAAGTGTAGCCCGCGTTGCATGATACTACAATTATTGTCAGTTTTGGATGTCTTGTGCCCTTCGTACAGGCCTGTTACAGGCATACCTGATCCAATTGCTCTTGCGGACGTTCCGTCTCCTCGAAGAAAGCAGTCTTTCCACCTATTTCCAGGCGAACCTTTCTGAGCAGAGCCGGTGTTGGACCGTTCAGTAGTGGATAGACCTTGGGATCACGGTGTTTCAAATCTCGTGGTCCTTGCAGTAAGAATGGTGGATACGATGTTGTTGTTATAGTTCTTGTGGTTACCACAGTTTCAGTGATTGTGGGAGCATATGTGAGTTGGGCAAGTGTATAGTCTGGTGACTGCCTGTCCACATCCATATGTTCTGTCTCATCCTCCATGCCGGCAGTCCAAAGTTACTTGGTATAAGAGGAGGAATTGGTGCGGTCCAGTCGAAATCAGCCAGACGCCAACCTTGGATCGTGGGACACAGTCTCAGCACAATACCGCCCGCGGTTGTGGGACTCGTGGAAGCTCCGAACCTTTTATATACGCGTACGACAAAGGTTCCAACTTTAGAAGCTGCCCATGATATGTCTGGGTGTAACGAGGGTGTTGAGAGAGGAGGGTATGGTTCGTCTGGATATTTGGTAGCGTTCACATGCACATTGCGGACCGAAACCAGCAGAGGAGAAATAATGCCAGTCAGAGTCGCGTTCCACCGGCGGCAGTGAAGTTATTGCAACAGTTGGTGGTGGTGATGGAGGGGCTTGGCATGGCATAGCGCAGTTTGGTAAATAATCAGGCCCCTTTATGAATGGCCCAGAGCACTTTCCTATCAGGAAGAACACTTGCCATATTTTGCATCAGGTAAGAAAATCACTTCTTTGTCTGATGCGCTTTGCACTTCGGTATGCAGCGCAGTCGTCATCCTACGTTGCTGGCCGTATAGGTCAATGTCAATCCACACGCCTTGCTACTTTGCCTGTGTGTCGCTATCTTTACCAACGTCGTGCTTTCACATTCCATCATTCGCTTCGTGAAGAAGCCCTTGAGAGAGAGCATGACGACCAAAGGTTGAGCAAATTCAAAGAAAGCTGTGAGTGATGTGCTAGCAATGTACTGGCGTCCAACAAATAGCTTACTCTAGATTCAGTTTGCCTTCCACAAGCTACCCACCAGATCGTGGACATCAGCCCTGATCTTGTCGGTCAAGATGTCTTAGTACATGGCTACTTGGGCGCAAGATCAGACTTGTCAAAGAACATTTCATTCGTCCCGTTGCGAAGTAAAGACCTGAAAGATAGCATTCAGGTTGTATCAGCATCTAAGGGCGAAGATGCCACACTAGCACATCATTTGAGGCTCAAAAGTCTAGTGCAACATTCGCCTGTTGCAATCAGAGGTCTTGTGAAAATGAAACAAAAGCCAAAGGAACAACAACAGCGTATCACTAGTACTAAGCGAAACGAAGACGTCGAGATCAATATGACTGAATTCTACACTCTGAACGAGTTTCCTAGTGATGTAACATTTCAGGAAGACACAAAATTGCCACTCGAACAACGCCATCTCCAGCTAAGACAGAATGCAGAACTGCGTGATGCTCTACGCTTCAGAGCGTGTGCAACGAAAGTCTGCCGAGAATACCTAGCCGAAGAACATGGTTTTACAGAGATTGAAACTCCTTTACTCTTCAAATCAACGCCAGAAGGAGCCCGTGAATTTCTCGTACCTACAAGGACAAAAGGCATGGTATATGCATTACCGCAAAGTCCCCAGCAATACAAACAGATTCTCATGGCCAGCGGCATTCCGAGGTATTTTCAGGTCGCCAAATGTTTTCGTGATGAAGACCAACGTGCAGATCGACAACCTGAATTTACACAACTCGATCTCGAAATGTCTTTTGCCACTGGCACAGATGTGATGAATTGCGTTGAAAATCTGATCAAGCGGTTATGGAAGACTATGCTATGTACAGAACTTTCAGCTAAGCCATTTTCCATAATGTCATACGAAGATGCAATGGCTACATATGGTAGTGATAAACCAGACATCAGATTAGGCATGGAGGTTAGCTGACATGGTAACCAAATATAAGATTGCTCGAGCTAATACTACTGATAGATATCCAGAATTGGACATCTCATTCCTGTGGATTTGACTAGCAAGATTGGCCCATTATCGGATCCTATCGTCGAATGCTTCAAACTTGGTGTCTCTGAAGATCCAACAATCACTCGCAAGTTCATCTTCGAATTCATGGACTCTGCAGAGGCGCAGCCATTCATTACTAATTCACACGGCCAGCCCGGGATATTTATGTACGATTCTCGAAAGCCGCTGTCTGGTCTTCAACCTTTCGGTTTCGAAGCAGCCGAGTACCTGGAAGAGAATCTTTCGTTACAAGATGGCGATCTGCTCATCCTGCAAGCTCGCAAGAACGAGCCATTCTTTGGTGGCTCAACACCAATAGGTAATCTTCGACTCGCACTCTATCGTTTCGCTGTCGCCAAATCACTCATCCCTCCAGCAATTGGCTGGCAATTCCTCTGGATCAACCAATTCCCTCTGTTCACACCAACTAACACTATCGATCCTGGACAAGGTGGATCAGCTGGACTAACATCCACACATCACCCTTTTACCGCTCCTGCCAGCCTTTCCGACATTGATCTTCTTTCTCATTCACCTTTGGCGGTCCGCGCCGACCATTACGATTTAGTGCTCAATGGTATCGAGCTGGGTGGCGGCTCACGACGTATCCACTCTGCCAAATTCCAAGAATACATTCTGCGGGATGTGTTGAAGGTCAGCGAGGAGAGGATGAAAGATTTTGAGCATTTGATTGAGGTGTTGAGAATGGGATGTCCACCACATGCTGGATTGGCAATTGGATTTGATCGACTGATGGCTGTGATGCTGGGGAAGGAGAGTATTCGGGATGTCATTGCGTTTCCGAAGACACAAGGGAGGGATTTGCTTGTTAGAAGTCCGAGTTGGATTACGCAGGCACAGCTTGAGACGTACGGGTTAAGATTGAGGTGAGGGGTGGGTCACATTCATGTACTGAAATAAGTCATCACTGAAAAGATTTGAGATTACACAGTAGTATCGTACGGTATGGTATTGATGGTCTCATAATCTGTTAAACACATAGGTAGATAGATTGTTCAACCGCCTAGATCCCTCGAGAGGGGTGTAATAGCCGCCTCTTATCATCGGGATCAAGCATTAGCTACCTCGATTTCAACACTCCCCTCTAGCCACGCCGACGTTTAACTATTCGCTCCCTTTCGCGAAATTCCTATGTACATGAATGGAACCAATCTGAAACATAACCAGACCCTTGACTAAATCCAAATCTTTTTCAACCATTTTCAATTTCCTTTAACCATCCACAAGACCAAGTCCTTGATCAAAAACTCCAATGAAATTGCAAAGCTTTGTCAATTCATGTCATGCCCAGATACTCTCTCCTCTACGCGAGCATTACGTCGGATCACCCACCGCTAGCCACCATTTCCCCCACCCACCCACGGGACTTGTTTGTTAGAAGTCCGAGTCAGATTACGGAGGAGCAGCTTGAGACGTATGGGTTGAGATTGAGATAAGAGAGGTTTAGGCAAATTCGCTGGGGTTGCATTGGCTGTGGACCCGAAGGCGAGGACGAAAGCGTGTGTTGATTGTTATGCGTAAGGTATGGATTCCATATCTCGTTTCGACAACATCATGTTCTGATTTCAGAGGAACAACCTGGGTTGAGGATTAGAATCCGCTTCCATGTTATGGATCATATATCAAAAGTAAGAAAATAATAATAATATTTGAATTTGTTATTTACTCATTGAAAAGGCCTACGCTTTGTCGTCCTAGGACACTGCCTCATCAGTCAATATCATCATCCTGGAAAACCTTGCTGCTTCTTGTGCTCATTTTGCTCCTCGCTCTCCTTCTGGCTTTTCTCTTCATTTCTGCATATAGCTGTGCATCGTGCTGCTAGTATAAGAAAGGATGATCTAAATAACCTTCTCCTCTGCTTCTTCTGCTTTATTATCACCACCATTATTCCCACCCAACCCGTTATCACCACCATTATCCCCAACCACCCACCACCTCCAACACCCACCCACCCTGCGGTTGAACAGCATCAGCGCAAGGTGTATGCAAGGCACCATCTAATTAAGAACAATCACTAGCAGCTTACTAAAGTTGAAAGCCGGTAATACTCTCACGTGTTCTTTCGACTAGACCAGGTTCGTAGCGTCAAGATCAAGCAGCATATTTCCATTATTCATTGTATCAAGGTTTTTCTAGGGGGGAATTTCGTATCTGCAATCCATGCCTTTTTCGTTCTCTAGTAGCAATTCTGATGAATGTCTTTCTGCAAAAATCAATGTCTCCTACTGTTTCATATGCTTGCTCTTCTAGCTTGACATTCTCCCGACTGTCATTCTCCGATGACTTCTTGATCGAGCGAAATCCCAGAATATCCCGTTACGATGCCAATACCAATGCCAATGCCTCTTGTTCATTTTACGCTCCCTTCGTTTTTTTGTTCGTGTTACTCATGATGATCGTGCAAAAAGTATTTATTCGTAGTGCGCAGAGGATTGCCCCAACTCTTACACAAATCCCGAACTTCCTTCTGTAGCTTGGTTTTGGTAAAACGCTTCGAAATACTACCCCTCTCAACCAATCTTTGCTTTTGAGAAGTCCATTTCAGGATGCTGTTGTTGGAATTTTTTTAAAATACTGACGATTTGCAAAAGCTGATTAGTACATTGATACTACAGTATATACTCAAGCATGTACATATGACAAGAATAAGTTTTTGTAGTAAGAAGAGAAGAAGAGAAGAAGAGTGTAATCGATAAAACAACTTACTCTGCTTTCTTGCTTTCGTCACTTGTTGGGAGGCCTTTTTCTTTTTGTCTCTGATCGAACCTTTTACAGTTAACACATTTGTTAGCATAGATCCTTCATCATAGATATGTTGTCCTCACACTGCTCGGTATGACCTCACACGACGCCCACCCAGCCCCAGCCTCCCAATCCACACACAAGGTTTAAAAGTAGGAGTGTATACAAAACTTACATCATCTTCTCCACCATACCCCTCGTCTCACCATCCAACTCACTCAACTTGCTATTCTCCGGCACAATCTTAGTCGTATCAATCTCCGGCGCCCCTTTCACCACACAAGCCCACCACTCCATTCCCCCGGCCTTCTCCAAATGCACACTAACCTCCTTGCCAGCCGGCGTCGTCTCAAGCGTCCACGTGGAGTCGTCAACTTTGATATGCTTATGCAATTCGCCGTCGATGATGGGATGTTGGCCGCGAATGGCGACTTTGAGGTGGGATTTTTGGAGGGAAATGTCGAGGTCTCGACCTTTGAGAGAGGCGGAAATGGGGATTGTCAAGTCAAGGTCGCGGATTGTTTGGGTCCAGGTGTAGGGGAGGGAGGCTTGTTCGGTGGCTTCGCGGGCGTGAAGGGCGGCGTCGGCGGCCTTTTGGTCGGAGGGGGAGAGTTCGGGTGCGTCGGCCATAGTAGTGGTGGGGAAAGTGATGGTGTGTGTGGTTGGAGTGTGTTGTAGACTTGATGTTGTTGTTGTTGTTGTTGTTGTTTGTAATGTGAGTATACATTGTATACAGTAATGGTCACGTGTGCCGATGGCGGAGTTTTGACAAAAAGGTTGCCATTGGAAAGTGATGAGGTAGCTTAGCTTAGCTTCGCTTGTTTTCTTACTTGTATTCTCAAGATACTCTATCCATTCAGCTTCATCCAGAAACAACCGCATCACATCACAATGGCAGCCGCTCGACATCTTCGTATAGGTAAGCACTACAGCATCACTTTCCCCCCCACTCAATGCTAAAGACAAACTCCCCCAGGACTCATCCCCGGCGATGGCATTGGCCGCGAGGTGATTCCCGCAGGTCGCAAAATCCTCGAAGCCCTTCCCAGCAGTCTAGGCTTGAAATTCTCCTTTGTCGACCTCGATGCCGGCTTCGACTGTTTCAAGAGAACTGGAAATGCTCTGCCAGATTCGACGGTGGAAACACTCAAGAAGGAATGTGATGGTGCTCTTTTTGGCGCTGTGTCGTATGTCATGTGTCTTATAATAATTCAAGCCTTGAGGTTCGGTTATCTAGGATGAACATATTGCTGACATGGTTATTTTTGGATATATATAGTTCACCAACAACAGCAACAAAAGGCTACTCCTCACCCATCGTCAAACTGCGCAAACAACTCGATCTGTACGCAAACGTGCGACCCGTCAAGACCGTGTCCACCGCCAGCAAACCAATCGATTTAGTAATCGTGCGCGAAAACACCGAAGATTTATATGTCAAGGAAGAAAGCACCCGCGACGACCCCGAACTGGGCAAGGTCGCGGAAGCAATCAAGCGCATCACATACCGCGCATCGAGTCGCATCGCCACAATGGCTGCCGAGATTGCACTGAGGAGACAACGACAGAGGGACGCCGGGTTTGAGAGCATCCACGGCCGTCCCATGGTCACGGTGACGCATAAGAGTAACGTGTTACCCGCGACAGACGGACTGTTCAGAAGCACCTGCAACGAGATATTGGCACAAGGGAAATACGCAGGGATCAAGAATGAAGAACAGATTATCGATTCGATGGTGTACAAGATCTTCCGACAGCCCGAGGCCTACGACGTAATCGTTGCGCCGAACTTATACGGCGACATCCTGAGCGACGGCGCCGCTGCATTGGTGGGTAGTCTGGGTCTGGTACCGAGTGCGAACGTGGGCGATAATTTTGCGATTGGCGAGCCGTGTCATGGGAGTGCGCCGGATATTCAGGGGATGGGGATTGCGAATCCTATTGCTACGTTGAGGAGCGTGGGGTGCATGTTGGAGTTTTTGGGGGAGGAGAAGGCAGCTGCGGTGATTTATAAGGCGGTGGATGGGAATTTGGAGGAGGGGAGGTTGTTGAGTCCGGATATGGGTGGGAGTGCGAAGACGGATGAGGTTGTTGAGGATGTGTTGAGGAGGTTGTAAAGAGAGGGAAGGATTGTATTGAATAGAATAGAATGAATATAGAATAGAACAAGGGAAGCTGGCAATGTGAAACAAACATGAAATCGCCATTGTTGTTTGTTTTCCCCACCACGTCATGTTGGATTTGCATGGAGGGTTTCACCCTTATCGTCTGTCGAATTCGATTCCTTGTTATCTCCTACACCAACCACACCACAACCATGACAGCTCAAACCCTCCACCTCCTCGTAACGGCCGGGCCCACATACTCCCCCTCCTCTCACCACCTGCTCCCCATCAACACCAGCACGCCCCTGCAAATACACTCCCCCCACATCACCGCCGGCATCACCATCCGAATCCAAAACTACCGGGGTCTTCCCTCCTCCTCCCCCAGCACCTCCTCCTACTTCACCAGTGCCCAACACAAAGCCGATCTCTACAGCATCGCCTTCTCATTCACACTCAACGAGGACATTCCCGGCACGGATTTATTGTTCGGAAACGACTTTGAGAAACCGATTCGGGATCGGCTGCCGACGGGGTTTGGGACGGCGTATAGGTTGCTGAGGTGGGCGATTGATCCGGGGTTGGATGGGGATGTTTATGCTGAACATCCGTATTTGTATGGGCCGCTTTTGAGTTCGATTAATGTGTTGAGAGTTGGTGGGAAGGAGAAGGCGAGCGGTAGCGAGCATAAAAGCGTCAGAGAGCATAAGAGCGTCAAAGAGCATACAGGGAATACGAAACATGATGATCAAGAACAAAAGGAAGTCGGCGATGATATCATCACGGAAGGCGCGGATGGTGAAGAAGCAGAATCGATCAGACTGGATTTGAAGATTCCAGATGACGGCGCGAAGCGGATGAAGCATTTTCTGAACAAAGCGCATAAAGAGGCGTTCGTGTTTGAGGCGGGACGCAAGTATTCGTGTGATTTCTTTAATGGATATTTGGATTTTAATGGTAAGTCTTCTCTGCTTCTACATCGTTACCGCTTTCGAAATAGACCTCTACGACTGTTCATCCAAAACATGAAATACTCAAATGATTGGTGATTGAAAGACTATGGAGACTGACATTCGCTGTGCTCTCGCTAGATCTGGCACTTAAACTTCCCGGTGTTACGATGAAGCTAGTTGACTTTTGGGATGGACAGCCATTGCGGTATGTGCTCAAGCACAGGAATGTGGCGAAAGGGATTGATCAGGAGTTATTTGTTATTACGTTCACGTTGATACCGGAGGAGGAACTTGAGGCACAAAGGGAGAAATGGGAGGGCAGTGGTGCTGGTGGGAAAGGAGACGCAAAGGAGAAGGAGAAAAGTCAGAAGGAGAGCAAGGGGCAAGATGAGCATAAGAAGCAGGAAGGATTCCAGGATGACGATGTTGATTGAGGAATAGGGTGAATGTGACACTTGAGAAGAAGGCAAGGCTAGTTGGGACGACAAGGGTGGTCTTTGTGATGGATTAATGATAAAATTTGATGAACGATTTCTTACGTTGATTACAAGCGGATCCAATTCTTGAGACGGGGTTATTCCTTGAAATGTACGAACCAATACATCATGGATGGAATATGAATAACTATTCTGTGCATGACATTACACGCTTTCGTCCTCGTCATGCGCTTCCACAGCCGATGCGTGCTCAGCAAGTTCGCCGAACCACCGAGAAATCCGCTCGGAGATGCCAAGACAGCATCGGTCTCCTCACGCCTTTCGCCGAAGCAACATGCTATACACATAGAATCATTATGAGAAAGCACCATCACGTGAAACCTTTGCGCCCCTCTCGCTCCTACAAGATTGCATCAACCTCACACATCGCCGTACTTCCATTCATCACGACTTTGTTACCATGAAACTACTCACACCCATCCAAATCACCGCCTATCTCGACCGCATCAACTTGCCCAAAAAGTATTATCCCGAAAGCAAACCTACCATCGATCTTGCTTACATCACCACCCTGCATGTCCATCACATCACTTCTATTCCTTATGAGAATTTGAGTATACATTACTCCAAAGAGCATAATGTGAGCATCGAGCCTGATTATCTATTTGACAAGATCGTGAGAAGGGGAAGAGGTCGAGGTAAGTTTATTAGTGGTGATCCTTTTACATGTCCCCATCACATCGGTGGATGGGCAAAAACATGCATATGTTGCACTCAGAAAAGAAAGAAGAAGGGAAAAAAGGTCAAACAAACACTCCCCGTGAAACGAAATACAAACACACTATATCTTCAATATTAACGTGCAGACTCACAAAACAAATCTAATAGGCGGCTACTGCATGGAAATCGGTCTCCTCTTCCACCGCCTCCTCCGCTCCCTCAACATCCGCAGCTACATGGCGCCCGCACGCAGCCGGTTGCGAAACGAACACAACATCCCCTTCGGGCCATACCTTGGGATCTCGCACTTGGTTCAAATCGTCACACTCCCAGACTCTAGCCGGTACGCCTTGGATGTATGCTACGGGGGTGATGGGCCCACCGCACCTCTTACTCTCGAGTCTGGCAAGGCGTGCCGGAATCTTGGGACCCAAGAAGTGCGACTGGTGAATCGGCATTTAGATGAACATGTTGAGCCGGCGGGACAACTGAAGAGTTGGGTTTATGAGTATCGCAATGCTGCGGATAGGGAGTGGGAGGCGTTGTACTCGTTTGGCGAGTATGAGTTTTTTGAGGAGGATTTTAGGGCGATTAATTTTGGGGTTAGTAGGGATGAGAGCTGTTTTCAGACGTTTACTGTTATCGCGGTTATGTTTCTGGGGCAGGAGGAGAAAAACCGTGGTACTGGTGATGGAAATATCGGGGGCGAGCAGGAGCAGGATGAAAGAAAGGATGGAAAGAAGGAGGACGAGGAGGATATGGTCGTGGTGGGTAAGGTGATGTTGAAGGATGCTGTACTCAAGAGGAATATGGGCGGGAAAACAGAAGTTGTCCAGCTTTGCAAGACTGAGAAGGAGAGGTTGAAGGTTATACGGGAAGTATTTGGAATTGAATTGACGGAGGATGAGAAGGAGGGGATCAAGGGATGGAGGACGGAGTTGGAAGGATGATATATTTAAGTAATGTTGTAACGAAAAAGCGTAAGGCATGGGCGTAGAGGCTAGAGTATAGATTCAGCAGAGTAAGTTACAACAGCTGCAATAAAAGGAGTAATACGTGTTTCGTGTTTGTCACAGACAGTCATGCATGCTGATCTCACCTATTTTGATCTCTTCCATATCATCTCGCATCACATTCGCTAGTTGGCATCATAGCATCACTTATCATCTCGCTCCGTCACAACCAATTTTGATCCCATTGTAAACACCACCCACACTACGATAAACAGGCATCTCACGTTGAGTCCTTTGGTTGGCGGCCGAGTCTCCGGGTCCCATTATACCGTTGCAACCTTAATGTCGGAAGATAGAATTAAAGTTTGAGTCCCCAACACTACGGAGTTACAGAGATACAGGTGCGCAATGTTGATGTCTACTGTACCCCTAATAGTGATATCAACATTGAAACGAAATGAAGGTGTGATATCACTGTTACTTTCAATCAACGTGGGTGAATAAAGCAACTACATGTCCCGTCTTTGCTTTCCGTGACATTTCGGCCTATACATTCGGCTTCTTACTTCTTCTCTTCTCTTCTCTTCTCTTCTCTTCACTATACTGCGGCTATCTACGGTCAAACATGCCAGACATCAACATACTAACTCCTCTCCCTACTCTCCCAACCCTCCCAACCGAAATAGTTTATAACATCCTCTCCCATCACATCGAGCAATCCTACATCGACTGTCTTACTTCACCATCACCATCTCCTCCTCTAGCTTCATCCACGTCGACATCCTCTTCCATCTGCACCCAGGTTACCAACAACGTCGACATCTACAATGAGAAAAAGATACTCACGAATATCCCCCTCTTCGCCTACACAACGCTCCGTCTAGCACGCACATCTACTCTCTTCCTCTTCGAGCTCTTAGGCCTCCTAGACCCAATTTCGGCGCATGTGCATGAGAGATGGATCGAGGCTACCAAGGCGTTGCAGAAAGTTAGGGCGATGTGGTATATGAGGGCTTGGGATAGCATCAGCGATGAGAGCGACAGAATTAACAACAGTAGAGTTGACAATGAAAGTAACGATAATGACGGTAATGACATGGGAGAGCAAAGGAGGTTGAGCTTGAAAGAAAAAGAACGGTTATTGGAAGCGCAGGTGGAAGGGTATTGGCGGAATGTATGTGTTATTGCTGGTTTAGGGGCGAAGATGAGGGCGTTGAGGGTTTGTGTTACTGGGAGGTGGGAGAGGGAGGACAGATTGAGAGTAAGGAAAATGAAGATGGAAATGGAATAAATGAAATCCACGCTACAACCTCAACCTTCGCGCTCTGCTCAGCATCCCGGCGCACCTACCTACCTCCTCCTTCGAACCAAAAACAACGAGAACAACAACACCCAACGCCGACACAACACTACACACCAATCCTAACAACCATCTTTCCACCACTCCACTCAACACCAACCTCACTCAGCCTATCCACCACAAAACTCGCTCCCAAACCCTCCACCTGCTCCCTCTTATGACTCGTACAAACAGCCATTGCCTTCGCCCCCGCCGCAACACCACTCCTAATACCCGCGGGCGCATCCTCAATAACAAGACAATTCCGAATATCAACACCCAACAACCCTGCACCTTTCAGGTAGGGCTCCGGATCAGGTTTGCCGAAAGTGCAATCATCCGCTGTTAGAAGGTGGGAGGGTGGTGTGATGCCGGCGGTGGATAGTGCGGTTGTGGCGAAGATGCGCGAGGCAGAGGTGCAGATTGCGTAGTGTTTTTCGGCAGAGGGATTACTGCGGATTTGGGCGAGCAGAGATTCGACGCCGGGGAGAATGACGAGACCTTGTTTGCCTTGGGAGGCGAGAAGTTTTGCGTCTGCGTTGCGGGGTGGGGATGCGTTAGTTGAGGATGAAATGTGTAGGTGGTGATTGGTTTTTTCTTCTTCAGACCGTGATTTGCGTGTGGTGGCATGGATATTTGGGATTGAGTCATTGGCAAACATACTCTCAAGTAGATCCATTTCGAACTTTACGGCCATTTCGGTGACTTCGCTCTATGACTTGTGAGTTCATTCGTGTTTGCGGCCCCGAGTTTATACCGACGAGATGCGAGATGTGAAATTGCAAAAACAATTAACATACCTGCTGAGCTTTTGGAAACCACTGTCGAATACTGTCTACCATTCTTACTCCCTACGACAAGGAAGCATTAGCCACCTGAACACAACTCGATCGTCTTTTTCGAATTAATTCCGCAATCACACTCTTGAGGAGGTACATTGGGGTGGGGGTGTTTTAGCATACATGAAGATGTCCAGTATTCTCTATCCTATGCGTCTCGACAAATTGCTTGTATGTCATATCTGCCACAGGCGTCGAGTCTATAAGCGTCCCATCCATGTCAAAGAGGATCGCATCCACGATGATTTCTTGTGGTGGCATGATTGTCAAGTTTTCTTGGGAGACAGGTGAGGGGTTTTGAGAAGATATGGGTGAAATGGTATGTAGCTTGTTCTTTTCCTTGAGTGCTTGTATAGAGGTTTCACGGGTGAAGTAGACGGTCACATGGAGGGTCAAAGGTTGTGTAGGCGATGGTTGAGGGGTTGGATGGAAGTGAGCTGGTGGGTGAGCTTGTTGTTGTCACGTAATGGATATATAGCTCGGTCCATCTTACGCCGGATGCCAAGATATATTAAGCCATCAAGGTATCCGAACTCGGCCATCCGTGGTCTTTACATTTGAAGACCATCGAATATGTCGTAAGAGTGGTTACGAACCTACAAAACTAGATTCGAAGTACCATGTTGCTCCTAATGAGATAGCTGTCATGGCACGGGAATAAAGTGGAAAAAATGTTATCGACATGTCGACGACGAACATGTTGGGTTATCAATGAGGCAAATACGGCGATGGAAGACAATCTTGATGATATGTGCTAGCAGTGTAGTGTAAAGAGTCAGGAGATCTGCGTACTAATGTCAATGCTAATGTCAACAATGACGCTAAATATAACGCCAAATAATATATGTGATGCCCAGGAACGCCGTCTCTTAACTCAAGTCTCCATGATCCCAAAATGCAGCCAAAAGACCAAGCTTTATACCATCATTCCAGACTTAAAACACCGGCAAAGCCCTTAAAGTAACCAATCCACAAGTTGGATCATTAACAGGTACACCCGTCTGATCACTCTGATGCACAGCCAAATATGAATCCGTGGAACAAACCTGCACCCAAGGCGTCGGGCCCTTATCCGTCGTCACTGCCACGGTGCCATCTCCTTGCAGCGTAAAGTAAACGTTGTTGTATCCGTACTGCGAGATCCACTTCTGCAGCGTAAAGTACACAATATCGTATGTGTTAGTTGTGCTCTGCTCACTCCACAGACCGCCAGGGTAGAATGGCAAAACCATGTGGTTGTCGTCGGAAAAGGTCACAAAGGTTGCTGCGGTTTGCGAGGAGCTGTAGCGAAGGCGATGGGGCGTGTTGCCTGTCGTGTCCCAGCCGACCACGTCGTCGACGAGGTAGTATGTTGTTGGGGATGGAGTGGTGACGACAGTGGATACGACGCCGGATTTTGTTTTGTAGGTCGTGCTGGGTTTGTAGGAGACTGAGGCTGCGATGCGGTATTGGGTTACTGAGGGAGTGGGCGCGCAGGTTGTTACACTGGTTGTTTCGGTGGAGGTGGAAGTCTCTGTTGTGGTGGTGGAAACGGTGGAGGTTTCGGTGGCAGTCGTGGAAATGGTGGAGGTTTCGGTGGCAGTCGTGGAAATGGTGGAACTTTCGGTGGTGGTTGTGGAATAAGTCGACGTTTCCGTTGCAGTCGTGGAATAAGTTGACGTTTCCGTGACAGTAGAAGCTGGAAGAGTGATATATACGTCGAGTTCGCTCGTGGCTGTGGTCGAAAATGTACTAATGGAAATAGTTGTCTGGGTGATTGTAGAAGCTGGAATCGTGACCGTCAAGCTATTTCCGAAGGTAAATGTGCTGATGCTGAGGACAGTAGTGATTGACAACGCAGTGCTTGTAACCGTTGGCATGCAGGAGCTTGGGACTGAATTGCACGTAGCCAGTGTTGAGGAAGAGCTACTTGAAGTTGGCTTCAGAAAGCAGGAACAAACCTGATTGTGTCAGAATATATTCCTATTGTTTTAGACCATTAATGACTTACAGAAGACACCTTTGAAGGCACATTGTCGACTGGAATGTATGATGGTAATGCACTAGTAGTCTTTTGTGGGGCCTTCAGGTATGAAGAACACCATGGTGAGACGAGAGGAGCAGCAAGCTTCAAAGCCAAGTCAAGAATTGGACTAGGTGTGCAGACAAGTGCCGAGGTGGTGGTTGATGTTGTGGTAGAGATTGAGGTCGCAGCGAGTGCTCCGGATGCTGCGAAGCCGAGAATGAGTGAGACCTTCATGGTGAAGAGAAGATGTGTAGATACAAAGATGGTGATTGGAGTGATGACTAAGTTGACAAGATATTCTGCATCCTCAACGAGGGATGATGGCCTTATATCTACTTGACAGCAGGCCTCGCCACCGACGGGAACAAACTCTTCACATTGCAGCTACTCTACCGCATCGAGAGACTCGAGCACACTTCCGTTGTGAAGTCGAACCAGGTTTTACATATCACTAGTGCCCAAACAGGACAATGCATTAGGGGCACGTTATGCTTTTTCTGGCAGGTCGTATTGCGACCATAACCCCGCTTGATCAAGCACGTCGGCAGAGCCGTTCAACATGACTGATTCGAACGATATCTGAGGGTTCAAGCTGAACAGGCTAAGACGTTCGAGCACGCTCTCCCACTGGTACGAAGTTCAGCTCGTCTTGGCTCATGAGTCGGAAAACAGAAGGATTTAAGAACACGTTAGTCAGCCTCGGCTAGGGCTGGCCTTCGCCTCCACAGCCGAAGTGGATACGCCAAGACCGAGGACAAATCAAGATTTATACGAGCTAGAAAATGCTGTCTTGTGGAATTTTTTCAAGATTTTGTACTGCTGGTGGTAAGGCCTAGATGCACTTATAGCTGACATAGCGAGCCGCAATCGCCATCTATTGACCTAGGCTCACCACCTGTCTAGCGGAATTGGAAGGACCAGTCCTTCGGTAATCGTTGCCATTTCAAGATAAGGTGTTTGAAGGATAAAGACTTCACAGAAGTCACTATGGTAGTAATATTGCAGTAGTTTCATCATGGTAGTCTTACAATCCATCATTCTTCCTGGGCTACCAAATCATGGCCCAAATCGACACCCCTCCCCCTCCAACCTTCGTCCTCCCCTCTTCATCCACCTCTCCCCTCCCCAAAACAAGCACCTCCGTAGTTTGAACCCAAATTCTCATACAGAGCACGGGACTTCGCTGTAGTAGCTTCAAGCCAAATAGGACAACCCTCCCTCTGAGCTATTTCCTGACAACGCCGTATCAATGCTGTGCACAATCCACGATTACGCGATTCTGATCGTGTGCCGGCAATGAAGACGTAGAAATAGCGTGTGGTGCCTCGGAGTGCGTAAAGTTTTGCGGCGTCCGCTGCTGAGGGGTAGGTGAAGAGCATTCGCTTGAAATGTATTAATAAGGCTCACGAGTTTACATGTTCTTTAAAGGGAGATTGCTGAATTGGCTAAACAACGTTTTAGCAAATATCACAACTTACACGACAGCCCGCAACCCCCAGATTCCACAGTGCAGAAGGCAAACCGGCCGCAAACCATGTCAACGGATTATCAGCCTCATAACCCGGACGCACCAATACAAGGCACGAGTCCCAGTTTCGCGCTTCTAGGATATCTGCTGCGTTTAGTGCCGCGGCGCGCACGATGGTGGTCAGGAAAGTCGGAAAGTATGCGTCGCGCTTGGATGGGGTTAGGTCGTAGAGGAGCCAGTTCATTACTGGATCTTCTGCGAAGGCGGGAATGAGTGTGGCTGCGGCTTGGGCGAGGCGCTCTGGTGGGAGTTTAGTGGAGGTTGGTGAGGTTGAGGGAGAAAGTGAGGGCCTTCGCCTCCGGTTGTGATGGGTATGTCTGATATTGTCATGGTGGCGTCTGAAATGTTACAATGCATACATAGGACGGACTTCACGAAGAATGTATGTGAAAGTAATCACCGCAGGCTTCACATCACGTTTCAAGAAAGTTTCATGTCGATTAGTGAACCTCAATCTCTGGGAAATAGTAATGCTGTTGACCGGATGTCAGGAGGGATTGCAAAGGACCACAGGAATCAATATGAACTTAATTACAACATCTAATTCGAGAGACAAATATATGTACAGTACAGAGCAAGAGAAGGAAAAACAGCACACAAGAATCGTAGAATCGTGCCTGAGAGAGCCTAAGCAATCGACTCAATAGTAGCGGCCGCAATATTCTACGCCACAGACCGGGCACAATCGCGCACAGCATCAACAACATACAGTCCAGCTTCTCCATCACCCTCATCGTCAGCATCATGCACCTCATCACCCGATGGCGTCCGAAAGCTGCTCGCGATCCAAGCACCGACCCACTCCTCCCATCTGTTAGCTTCCACCTCACTTACAGGAGGTGCTAAGAAAGCAGATTGTGCCTGGACGTCCAGATTCACAGTGGGCGATTTGGCTTGCGAAGAATCTTGCGCCGACATTTGCGTCATGGTCGGTATCTGAGATGATGGAGGGTATTCAGCTTGTCCTTCTTGCGAGGGCGATACTGCGTCGTCCTCATATATCTCGATATCGCCCGCACGTATTGCTTCCATGACACCCCATACGGGCGTTCCATATTCCAGTGGCATCGATCTGTGCATATCCTGTAGATGACGAGTTTCTACAGCTATGGTATCAAACTTTGTGCCTCGAAGCGTGGTCTGCAGATCCTGAAGTACGAAGCCATTGGGTGTTCGTTCTAGTGGAAGCTTGGCAAAGGCAGCTGTGCGTGTGCGTGAAAGACCGCTGGATTTGCTTCGTGTTGGTGGTGGATGGAGGTTGTGAGGTGCATCGGAAGCATTCGGATGTGCGAGAGTGTGGTTGTGAGTATGTGATGGCGATGTGGTGTTGTGGCAGTCTAGACAAGCAGCAAGACGACGGGGTGTGCTTAAGTTAGCTATACTCGATGGAAATGGTACGGAAGTTTGGTCATTAAAAGTGGCTGACGAGTCTGCCGTTTGATTATCAAGAAGTGGCGACGCCTGATTCAGTATTTCGTTGTGGTCAGCGGGATCCTGCTCATGGGTGATGAAAGGAATGCTGTCGCCTAATATACTGTCTTCCCTAAGATGTGCATCCGTGCGTCGCCAGGCCGGTATTACTGGGCGAAAAGGTGCATTGATGCCCGAACGGCTGTTAGCAGCAGCTCTCGGTATGCCATGTCGATACGTATTGACGTTCGAGATAGGATCAACGGGCGCAGCATGGTCGGCTTCTCTCAGGGCACCCGAGTCCACATGCATACGTGTGGGAGCAACGATCCCAGCAGAAGCAGCAAACATGTCTCTGATATCGATATCCGGCTGTTGCTTCCTTCCTGCTGCCCTGCCATTTCTGCCTTTGGCGGCAGGACTAGAGCCTGAAGATGCTTGTTGTAGATGATCGAACCAAACTCGACCCTCATCCTCGGCTTGAGGTGTTGCAGTATCATAATCGTTATTGTCCTGTCGCGGTTTGTTCTGTTGACGCTTTCGTGGTGGTCGTGTGGTGGTTTGTGGTGTGAGTAGCTGGAAGGCGTTGGGCACAACTGGTGGAAGTTGCGGTTGAGTGCCAGGGGGTAGTTGTGCTGCAGTAGTGAAGTCGGCTGTTTTGTCCCAGCCGCGCCAACGAGAAGAGCTGGGTTGATCTCTGGGGTTGTTTTCTGGCAGAAAGAGGCTAGTTTCCTCATCTTCTTCTTCCTCTTCATCGTCATACAGACGCCTTGTCAAGCGTTGAAATGGCAGAGGTGATTCTTCTCTTCCAGCTGTAGCAGGTCTTTTGTTGACTGGTGAGGAAGCCGCAGGCGTAGGCATGCCCCAGGGTGGATGTGGCGGAATGTCTGTGCTCTGTCCGACAGATGTCGAGTTGTCTTCTACCTCGTTTCTTTCATGTAATGGCGTCATCAATTGACCATTTCTGAATGAAGTTGTACGTTTCGGCTTGTTACTGGCATTCATTTTAGCCATGACAAAAGGATTCGACACTGAAATGGCATTGATGTCTTCCTGTGAGTTCTCATCGTCCTCGATGGAGGCCAACGGCATTGATTCGTCGTTGAGCATGGCAATGGCTTCATCATCACCACCATACATGTTATGCTTGACCGAGTTTGCTGTTCGAGGTCTTTTTGCGGGACGTTCTTCAAACTCATCATCTTCATATACCTGAACAGCACCTGGTGACGTTGCTTCAACCTCTTCCACTACCTCCTCCTTTGCCTCGGGAACATAATAAGAGCTCAAGAGTGCGCCGACTGCTTCAATGACAAGATCACTGTCCTCGAAAACCACGTCATCTTTGGCAGGTTCGATATTCGGATCGTAACTTCCAGGTGGGCACACAAGATTGAGCCAAAGGAATGGATCTTTGACTCCTTCCAAGTTCTTACTACAGCCCCTCAGTCTCTCTCTGAACAACGTCACAATCTGCTTCAGCGTTCCTCGTGTCGTGCTCACAGGTCTTCCATCAATCGACACGAAATGTCCAGTATTACTGATCTTACCCGCCACAGCATCTGGTCGGGGGAGAAACGCTTGAACCTCAAATCCATGCAACTCCATTACCTGCCATTCGCACTGACCTGCACATTCTTTGCCCACAACCTTGAACGCTGCGTCCTCCTTCGGTTGCCCCTTCGCAGGCACATATGTCCAATTCCCTTTATCGTTCTTAGCCTTGAGCACTTTGAGCGCAAACCGTACATTCGGCCTCGCCAACGCATACGCTTGTAACATCGACTTTACTCTTGCCAGTGTCTTCGCCGCACTTTTGACCGCCGTCTGCTTTCTTACAGGTAGTGCCTTGAACAGTTCCGTGACTTTGACAGTCGTGCCAACAGGGTGGCTCGCGCGCGTTCGACTCTTGATCTCGCCTTTTGGAGACATCTTCAGACAGCTTGCCACTTCCTCTCCTTCCACACGGGTCGTTACAATCATTTCCCCGGAAATCTCGCACGCACTCGCCAATGCTTCACCGCGGAAGCCTAAACTGCTTCCACCAATATCTTTCAAGTCGCCATATTCTCGTATCTTGCTCGTGCAGTAGCGTTTGCATAGAAGGTCGCGGTCTTCAGGTGCGACTCCGTGGCCGTTATCGCGAAGTTGGAGGGTCGAAAGGGTATCTGAAGAGATATCGATAGTAATGGATGTGGCTCGCGCATCGAGCGCATTATCTATGAGCTCTTTGAGCAGGGAAGCGGCGTCGGTGATGACTTGTGAGGCACCGATCAAGCGGACGGCAGCGGAGGGAAGTGCTTGGATTGACATTGGGTATTACGATAAGATGGCACCCAGCCACCACGGAAAGAATACTCAGGACATGAATGGTTGTGTTGATGTGGAATGTCGAGCGCAAGAAAGTTGAAGGAGATGAAACGTCATTGAAACACGTTGCGCGTGAGTGGCAAAAGGCGCGACTTCACGTGCTACCTACGAAGTGCTGCTAGGTTTTTCCAGGTTTTGAGTGTTCATCACAGCAGCAGTCCTCTTCACAACTGAGGATAGCTGAATACATCGACATCTGAACTGGGGTAGGGTCATAAAGTCATGTATTGTTAAGTCTACAGCATCCTCACTTTTTATCAGCCAACTCAATATCTTTGGCCTTCTTTTCCGCCTCTCTCTCACTGATAACTCTCTTCCTATTCTCCTCTTCTGCCGCCAACCCAGTCTTAGTCTCTTCATGTTGTTTATTTAAGGTTTGCTTGGTGATCAAGAAGCCCAACAAGAATGCGCAGAATGCGAAGCAAGTGTATACGACCCAAACGTATCTCAACGAGTCTGTCAGAACGTTGTGCACAACATTTCGCTGTGCTACAGGCAGACCACTGATAAGCCTTGCGTTGGCTCCAGCATTGCCACCACCGACGACAGCGGCAAGTTGAGGTCCTAGTGCTGCTACGAGCTGGCCTTGACGCTTGGAAACCTCGTTTTGGAGAACGACCTGACCGACAACCACGGAGATTGAAGTACCCAGATTGCGTGTGAAACCAAACGTTGCAGTTGCAGTTCCGATATCTCTGGGGTTGATCTTGCTTTGAAGCGCAATGAGAGGTGCTTGGAAGAGTGGACCTATGCCTAAACCGGAGATACCTTGGTAGATGATGAGTTTCGCCCAAGCAGGGTGATTTGGGAAGTTGATAAATAGACCTTGACCAAGACACATCATGAATGTACCAAAATATATCGGCGGAAGGTATTTGCCAGTTTTCTTGATGAAAATACCAGTAGCAATTGAGCCAATAGAAAGCGCAACACTTGTCGGTAGGACGTATACTCCTGATAGAATAGGAGTGGCATTGAGCACAGTCTGAAAGTAAAGAGGTAGGTAGTATGATCCTCCGATGAAGACGAAACCATGGCAGAAACAGAGAGCCAGAGCTGCGAGGTTGGAGCGGAACTTGAAGATTCTCAGAGGGACAATGGGGTATTTCGCGACTTTCCACTCCACCAATCCAAAGATGATGTATGAGACCACACCAAATATCAGCAGGCAGATGATCGTTGCGGATTTCCAAGGGTATTCTTGACCACCATCCTCAAGACCAAAGAGGAGCATGAGAGTACCACCAATGACGAAGAATGCACCGGCCCAATCGATGGCTTTGATACCGGCCATAAATGGAGTCTTGGGTGTCTTAAGGTCGAGGAACAAGAAAATAATGATGAAAGCGAGACCGTCGAGGGGTAGATTGAGATAGAAACTGTGAAAGTGGTAAGTTAGTCACGACTCACCCCATGCGCAAACCTTAAACAATACGTACCACCATCTCCATGTCACCTTCTCAGCGAAAAGACCACCAACAATTGGGCCAAGAGAACTGGCAACAGCCCAGACTCCTCCAATGATCCCATAATAAGCACCGCGATCCCTACAAAAGAGATATCAGTACTATGCGGTCACATAGCACAGTCTAATCTCAGGACATACCTCGGACTGAACAAATCGCCAATGGTAATGTTAACAAGCACAACAAGACCACCTCCAGATATACCCTGGATAGCTCTTGCAGCAATCAACATTCCAATATTGATAGAGAGTCCAGCAATCAGACTACCGATGAAGAATCCAAAATTTGCAACGAGAAGAACCGGTTTACGTCCGTAGATATCACTAAGTTTACCCCAAATCGGAGTCGATGATGCATTTCCAAGAAGACTAGCTGGCGTCAGTCAAGTTCTGGTGTATAGTCTCATTCTGATCTCTCTTACTATGCTGAACCAACCCAGGTATAACCAGAAGCTGAATGAAAGTGTTCAGAAATGCTAGGTAGTGCCGTAGTAATGATTGTAACATCCAGAGCTGCCAGAAATACAGCCATACCAAGGGCGAACATGATCCTGTTTTGTTATCTTAGCCTATGGCTTCTTTCACAATCCTAGATGCTATTCTTACAGTGCTATCTTGCCTTTTGAACGCTGTATTTGTCCGCCCCCATCCTTGCCGCCCGTCGGAGGCGGTCCTCCACCTCCATTCTTTGGCGCATCTTCTTGTATTGCTTCTCTTGATTGGGCGTCACTTGAGGAATCCGTACGTGGGACAGTTGATGGTGCGTTGTCATATGTTGCTAGGGAAGTGTCTGTCGCCCCGGTGCCGGCGAAGCTTTTATCTCTGATGTCCTCGACTGATGCTAGCGAGTCGCCTAGGGTTTGTGTCGAAGCTGACGCCATGGAGGGCGGGCCGAGGTGGGATGTCGTGAAACTGTATTGAGATGCGCTGTCCGAGCCAAGTCGTGCTCAGTGAACGGTCTTCTCCTACGCTGCGATATTTCAGAGGATGGAGCAAGATGCGGGAGAAGAAGAGGAGAAAACAGCAAGTCACAGCTTTTCTTGCCTTTATGTACGACGACTACGGGTGTATTATATGTGAATCAAATCCCGCCGATCGCTGTCTCGCCTCTTACCCCACGCGAGAGCGAGAGACGAGACGAAGGCCCATTTCACATTGCTTAACTACCTTAAATGCCGAGTCGCTCAGGGTTAACCCGGTTATATGTCGACGACGAGGCAGCAGCCCTTCCGACGACATGTCACAGTCCGCGCCCAACTGCGCCCAGGATGTACTAGGTTAGTGGTGAATGTTTCATGATAATGCAGATAGAAACGCGTCATTGAAGTTGCCAATTTCGACCTTCTGTATTAAGTTTAGCTTAAGCGCCTTGCATATCGTGGTGAAAAGGAATCTTGGAATTGCCGAGTATCTCAGAAACCCCTCCACCTTGGAGATTATACACATTTCTCAGGTATATCAATCAGAGTGTGGTAACTGGTGTTGAGTCTTCCTCGACAGGGACATAAATCTGACTTGAGACACCATGCCGTCATTAACCTCTCTCTCATCCCTACTTGAGATGATTGTGTGCTGTGGCAGTGCTATGTCCTGCAGCAAGTCCATACTTTTCTGAGACGACGTGCCGCTTTGGTCTCTCTTCTCAAGATGTGAGCCTCATCTTGCATTACTGACACGATCCAGCAAGCCAGTCATCTTACACGCACTTCCTTTTCATCACTCGCCATCCCGATCATTTCATCCTCTTCACCACCAGGTGCATAGACCTCCATCAACCTCTTCCTCACCTCCTCCGTCTGGGGGCCCCACCCCATCTGCTTCAGCACACCCTTCCACTGTCCATTCATCGTGACTTCCTCCACAAGATCCTTCGCAGCATAACAAAACCTCAATTCCCAATGAAACCTCTCCGCATTACTGCCATAAAACCCAAGCAGCTGGGTTATAGGCATCCAGACGAAAAACATCATCGTCATGTAATTGGACCTGCTTTCCGCAATAGTATAGCCTAAACTGAGACGAATGTGGGCGTAGGTTGTCAGAAGCGTGGAATAGATTGTGTCACGATGGGGGAGTGATGGTTTGAGGTATTGGTAGTTGCTGCCGACGAGCTCGAGGAGGTCGAAAATGTTGCGCAGGAGATGCGAGTAGAAGATCCAGTACTTGACCATCAAGGCTGCTGTGGAAGAATCGGCGAAGTGGTAGCATTTGGGGAAGACGTTGACGAGAGCTGGATCGGTATGGAAGGGGAGGGATGTGGGGACTTCCCAGTAGACTGGCGAGGGATGGTTTTGAGCGGCCAGTTGTGCAAGCCAGTTATCAAATTCGTGCTTGATTGTCGACAGGCGATGGAGATAGCCAAGTGTGATATCAAGCCGTGCAGAATCGGTGATTGTCATGTCGTTCCGCATCTTATCTATTTCAAAGAACATTCCCGGTAGTTGTTCTGCAAAGAGCCAAAAGTCGTCACCCAAGGTAGCTGGAATGCCAATGAACGGTTCCGTGCGCCATTTTGGATCGGAAAAGAAGCTGGGTTGACGCATTGCGAGGCAGACTAGGTTCTATCATGTGTTAATGAAAGAGACCTCCTTTGTGTTACGCAGCACAAACTCACCCTCTGCACTTTCCGAAGTCGAAGCACTTCTAAACCCAATGGAGATCGAAACGCTTCTGGTCCAAGTCGATTAAATAGTTCAGAAGTAGCTCGCATATGAAAAGATCCAGCTTGAGCTGCATTGTATTCTTCATCGCTGTCATCTCTTCCAGTAGCCTATATTACCGTACTCAGTACAGTCAAAGCGGCACAGGCTCTCGGTACTACTTACGTCGAACAGTGTCATACTAGCTGTAGCAGTCAGTGCACAAAACGCTTGTTCGAGTGGTAGTACCTCATGCAACCGTACGCGCTGCAATTGCTGCAGTGCCCGATGATATGGTAGCCAAGCATGTTCCGTGGTCTGTTGATCACACCTCAATTTGCCCAATATGCGATATCCAGCACAGAGTATGCCAACATCGACAAGCCGATCGTCCGAGTAGAGTGTTTGAGCTGCTAAACTCCATGGCCATATTGGTGCGACCCTTTCAAGGTCTTCCACTACAGCTTGTAGTGTGCCAAACGAGATGTCGATAGGAGCAAGCTCAGAATGGCGATTGACGTCGGTGTCGACAGGCGATGGCGGAGGGAAGTAATTTTGGTGTAGATGCAGATTCGATTCTGCTAGAGTCACAATAGAGGTAGAGGATGAAGAAGAGGCAGGTGTGAGAGGAAGACGAGCATCAACCCTCTGCTTTTCATTTCGTCCTTGAACAGTTGATGTGTCGCTGAGCGTAGATGTTGCACCGGTTGGACTTTGAATCTCTGATACAGATTGACTCTCTGACTTCTTGGCCTTGTTACGTTCTCGGTATGCTCTGACGTTCTGGCGAACCTGTTCTCGGCGAGCTTCGGCCCTTTCTTCGGGCGTCAGGTACTTCCAAGGTCGTCTTCCCATTGCTTCATGAACAAGGACACACGGTCTGATTCGTGAAGGAGGAGAAATAAGACTTATGTAAGCATTCAGAAGTGACCCTGCATATCAGTCATAACTGCTTCGATTTAGTGCTTGATAGCTGAGGAGTTCACGAAAGACTTGTAGCTTTTTGTGATAAGGTATGCTTATCGATGGCAAGGAGTACAATGTGGTGAGGGTTGAAACACAAAACCGATGGCTCGCAGGATGCCATGATGATCTAGGTTGAGCGTAGAGAATGACAGGCTGATAGCGCATTATTGGCTGAGGGCTTCATCTACTGTACGTTCCCCACTTACGATACTCCGTTCGGAAGATGCCGTCCTGACGTCTATGTTAAATTGTTAATTGCAGACGTGAAATCAAAAACATCTTCGAGATTGAATGTACAGCTCAGTGCGCGAACAAAAAGCGAAAGCACAAATAGCTTTAATGCGTCGCGAGAGTGTTTCACAATGTACACTCCCAATGTCTGGATCCCTAGGATTTCACAGGATAGTTGCAATGTGATGCGACAAGAAGTAGGATGGAGAAAGTCACAAGCATGTTAGAGTGTTTTAAGAGTGTTCTAAAATGCAATTCTCCATGGTTAGCTCTCTGAAAAGTCGAAGGCTAATTTCATATCGTGAGAGGAGAAAGTAGTTAAAGATCATCAATACATGGTCATATAACATAAGATCGTACATCCTCAATACCTCAACAACCAAAAGTAATACATAAATGCAACCCGCGCGACATACCACAAACACCATATCCACTCCTCAACCATCGTCCTAAGCTTGCTCTGAGATCCGTGCCCAGACCTGCCATAACGAGAGCCATATCCGTCATCACCAAAATGAGCTTCTGCATCGCCTTTACCGTAGAGACCCGGAAGCACAAGAGGAATGGCTGTATTGCCACCTCTCGATCTTACTGGACTCGTTCGTGCCGTGGAAGAGGATGAAGATGAGGTAAGCCTGCCTCGTTCACGATCATCCGAGAGATAGAAACTGTCTGCTCCAAAGCGCTTTTCGTGTTCGGCAGAGGAGGAGGAGCGAGTGCGGGTGATGGGTGAGGTGGTGGCTTTACCGTTGGAGTCTGACCATGATGGTATCATGTTGACATGCAACTGTGGCAGCCAGGCTATAGCGTCTTCCTGCTCTTGATAGTCGATCAGACTGGTGGGGCGTGTAATCATATACGCTGCTAAGATTGAGCGTACGAACAACACAGCAAGCGACAAGCCTACCAGCAATGCGTACTGAATAAAACGTCCCAGCTGATCCGGAAGCAAGCAAAGATGTGTTTGCATTGTTTCTGTTTCTTTGGCCCCAATTCTTTGCCCGTTTTCGTCCAGTGGATTCCACAGACTGGCAAGCACCACACCTGGCCTTCGCACTCCCATAGCCCAGCTGATGCTCTTCACAGTAATCTCCCTGACAGTGTGAGGAGAGTAATCATGCACGACTTCACAGTAGTCATGGTCGTCGCCAGAAAAAGCGTACTTCAAATCGCTCGTGGTGCTGCTAGAGATGTGAGATATGATGTGCTTGGTAAGAGCTTCGCTGAGCACGTTCTGGTATTGGTATCCCCCAGAAACCGATATGGCATTCGGGTGGTCAGGATTGACAGGTGTTGTTTGTCCATTTGGTGGAGGAGTTGGTGGATGACGCTCGCGGAGACATCCGCATGGTTCGCCAGGTTTGCGGTATAGAGGTACGTGGGTAAGAAGAACGGTCGGAAGGTCTGGCATTGGCAGATCGAGTGCGCGTGGTTTGATGTTCTGTCCATTTGACACATCCGGTAATGGCAGATTTGCTGAGACATCTCTTTTCACTACCATCTCCAGTTGGGTATCGAGCAAAGTCAGATCGCGCTTTTGAAACTGTTCTGGATGCTCCTTGCGATATTGTTCCTGCTTCTCTGCCATCAATTTCTTGTAAGCTTCAACCCTTTCCTCAATACCAGGATAGTAAAGCTCTTCCACACTATGATTGTTGATGATAGGTTTTGGCGCAGCTTTTCTGCGCCCAAAGGCTTCCAGAAGTAGGTCCTCTCTCTGATCCTGGAAATTCTGCAGAAAGTTATCTGCTGGTTGCCAGATCTCCTTTGAGGCTTCTGGTTGTTCCTTTGCACTAAGTGAGACAGAATCTATCGAGACGAAGGTGTGATTACCAATAATATCGACGCGATTCCCATCACCGAAGAATGCTTGAAAGCGATCTCTTACTCCTAGTTGGATACCTGATCCAAATCCAAGATCGTGATTTCCAGGCAGACTAGCGATTACTCTTCTTTCTCCCAATGCATTGTTTGGTGTATTCTCTGCTGCTTTCCATTCGTGGAGGAAGATATCGCTAAATCTGTCGAACTCTTTCTGCCAGAACTGATGGCCATATTGTCTATACTGCTCTTCCGGACTTTCTGTTGTCCTTGTCGACCATTCTCGGCCTCCGTCGAAGAGATCTCCTAGGAAAAGTACGGTGCTTGGGTCGAGATCGCGCTGTATCCGGGTGTAGGCGCGGCGGAGATACAGATCTGTAATCTTGACTGTCAAGGTGGATAGAGGCCATGGTCTACCAGGATATGTGTGAGGATCGACGAGCTGGGGATCAGCTACGTAGACTAGACGGTGGGGTGTTGCATGAGCAGGCTTTTCTAGAGGTTAGATCAATGTCTCATTTACATGGCATGTACGTACCCAGTTCTCCCACCTATTCCAGTCACAGCTTTCTATAGCAGCATTGAAGACTGAGTACTCTCCTCTATACAGATTGTAGATCCAGACCAAGATGAGGATATTGGGCATATATGTCAGTGTCTTTAGCACCGATGCTCTCACAGCCCGTACAGCAGCGTCTGTAGATCGACCTTTTGATTTCTCTAACCATCGTCTCAGTTGTCCAGGCAGTGCTAGCAAGTCACCAAAAAGTAGAAACACAAAGCGGAGCACCAAGTGTCGAATACTCTGCACAAATGAGATAGCTCGCCGCCATTGTTCGGCCTCGTAAGGGGTCTCGCTAGCGAACATGGCCTTCGACTAATCGCTCGAGCATAATGTGTAGCGATGCTCCGTTGCGATCAATCATTTTGTTGTGGTGTAAATATCCTACTTCAGCTGATCCTCTGCCAAGATGCGCCAAGACACCTCACGCGAAACAAGGGAAGTCACGTGCGACTGGATACTCCTTATCTCATGCCATTTTTTAGGCATTCATTGACTGAGACACGAAGTTCTGCATACTATCTGCCAGTGCGTGCTATCAATTCTATAGGTGTCATGTATCAACCCGGAAACAAAAAGCCGATCGCAAATCTCGATGACCGGCCTTGATCCAGCACAACCGGGAGCAATATATACAGCAACATCATGGCAAGGAGAAATCGTTCATCAAACAGGAGTACGCGACCGTGGTAGTGTCCGGGACGATATAGAATTGGAGGTGCTTGGTCGACGTGATCTGGCTGATGATACGACATCTCCGGGCGAAACAGACGTTCTGCACTCTACGCGAAGAAAAGCCAAATGCCTGAGTGAGCTGAATCCCATCTCTCGATTCTGGCATAGTCATGTTCATCTGTCTGTCGAGCACAAGGCGTGTCGAGATCATTTGGGTACGTTTGTTTGGCTAAATCGTCTGTGATATTGTACTTCGATACGAATGACATCAAGGTGGCCTGCAAAAAGAATTGCTGTGTGAGGAGTGTCCACAGACGAAGCTCATAAAGATTGACGTCTTGCACGCAAAATATCTCTAACTACAAATTGACGTCTATGTTCTGACATACATGTTCCAGCGCTTGAACGTACTTATCTCTCATATTTGAGAACATCCTTGGCATTTGTCAATCTTGGTGTTGCCATTCAGCAGCTGTTTCGTCTTCAATCTGGATCAGATACTTTGCAAAGCGGATTCTACGATTTCGGCAAACCACTTGCTGCCATTTTCATCTGCGCCGGTATCCTAATATGCCTTCAAGGTGGTTGGCGCTTCTGTCGACAGCAGTCAGCTATGGTAAGAGGGAAGATTATCGTCAGGGGTTGGGAGTTATTTACAATCATGGTACTCAGTACAGTAGTAGTGGTCACGTTGTTTAGCGTGACTGTGGGTGTATCGGCATGATGCATACACATCAACGTCTGTGATGTACTGTCTCAATATGAGGCCACAACTTCAAGTGCTTCGTACACTTCCACGAAGAGATGAGCTGAGGAGACCAGCCTCTCACCTATAGTACTTATCTCAGTGAGGGCTGGCGAGTATCGCCCTCTAGAACTATCTCAGCTCCCTATGCCTAGGCTCCCAGAACATCTCATACTGGTAGGCAGCGGACGTAGTGGAGCGCTGATCGATAATCTGCTGCGCGTAAGGTGCTGTCATGGTTTCGTGCTCGTTATGTTCCTCTATGTCGAGGAGATATCCTGGTTCGTTGACGTTGGAGATGCGATGCAACAAAGACTGATAGAGTCCCGACCTTATGCTCATGACCAACACAAGTGATTGAGACCGGCAGATCTTGCAAGCATGAAGCTTGGATAAAGGCATGCCCAGAAGACCAACTTTGGTAGACACCGTCGAGGCCTAGCTCACGCTTGAGGAAGTCACCAATGAACGCTTCTCGAGTTCTATTGGCCATTGGGTTGTTCTTCGACCCGAGATAATGCGCTGCTGATCAGGGTTTGTCCACCCATTCCTCAGTACTTATGGGTTCGTAGTGAGTCACATCTTCGTTGACACAATAACATGTTGGAAACCTTTTTCCAAGAAAGATTACGCTTGTCTCAAAAGCTGACTCTTACTCAGTCTCACTACGACCACTATCTCCCCGCCCCCCCCCCATATCCTCCCCCTCCTCCACCACCAGTACGTCACATTTTCACGATAGCATTCCACTTGTGTTCAAGAGCTGACTATTCCTCAGTACCACTATGCCCCCGCTCCTCCCCCTACTCAGCCAACCGTGAACGTAAGTCGAAGTATAGTTGCCATACGAAAGAGGCTCTTTTGTGAGACGTAACCAAGCACGATTTAGACTAACGAATTGTACCATAGCACATCTAGTCATCTACTAAGGCACCACCCCCGGCCCTCCCTTTGCTGTAAGTTCTTCCTCGAATGTCGTGTTATCTTGGCGCGCACTAACATTTAACTAGAGCAGACAGAGCAGCAGTATCTCCTTTTGGGATAGTCTCAGCAAGAAGTTATATTATTGACCATGCAGTGGCACGGCACTCCTCACAGCTCTATTTCCTCGAAGCCAGTATACTCTCTATTAAATACCGCTATTCTATCTGTTCAGGGATGATAGTACGAACTTGTCACTATACCACTCTTGAAGTATTATGGTATCCCTCACACATCGGAAATCTTTCAATCTAGAGTATCTTTCCAGGCCTTGTCTCAGTGTCCTCCAATGAAAGATGGTAAACAGAAGAGAACACTAATGATGGCTCACTACGGCGGGGTATTCTTCACACCTCTGTACCTAGGCTGGAAGATCATATATATCAATTTTGTCTAGTTGTGATCTTATTAAGAGACAGCGTGATGAACGACAGTTGACCTACGCGATTATCTATGGCGTCCCTGAGACTGCTTGTTATGGCCAATTGCTTGGCAAATTGCGATTTTTAAACATCACTGGGACTGCAACATTTCGAACGAACCAAAGCCAGGTCATTTTCCCTAATCACCTCCTCCCTCGCTCACTAGACACATCAGGATCTTCACCAACGACTGTAGGCGACTATTCCAAGAATACTCACCAAGTCGAGCACACATTTCTAGATTTGCTTACTGTAAACCTCCTGCGAATCAATCGACAACTCACCTCAATGTGCGATTCAACAGTCTTGATTCGACCAAGATCCTGCTCTTAGCGTAGACGAGCAAGCAATCGAGCAGCATATCGGATCCGGTTTAGCGACTTTGGTACCCCGACCGGAGCCGAAACAGCCAAGGTCACTAAACATGTCGAGTTCGGCATGCCCTCCCCAGCATGCCCTCCTCAGGGTTGCGCGGACGCAAAGTGGTGAAGGAAGCAGTCATTTGCAGACTACACCTAGGTACGAAACAGAAAGGAAGACGAGACAATCACATGATGAAGGAGATAATTGGAGGCAACGACGCAAGCCAGTTATTAACTTGAAGGTATTCTTTCGAGTGCGAGGCAATTGAGACTAGGCTTAGAGAGTCCTAGCCCAGTTATCAACCCGTCAAAACTCGCACAGTATACAAGCATATCAATCACTTCATCTTTCGTCTTTCCTTCACAACCAGATTTTACGAAGAAGAAAGCAGGCATGACAGACGGGACCTATTCCTCCACGTCTATTTCCGCTTCGCCCTCTTGCTAGCCATCACCAAGATTTTATATCCAAGCGCTAAGGTGGCCTTTCAGCCACACTCGATGGTCGACTTTGGCCACGTTCCAAGAGGGCATGCGTGTGAAGACTGCCCACGTATTATCTTGCACTCATTCGTCCCTAGGTTTGTTCACTCCTTAGTGCACGAAATGGTCGGATCTTGGAGGAAAATATGTGACTGAGGTAAGTTTTTCAGCGTGTGTAGGTTGACAGAGGAACATTGGGAATGATAAGAAAGGTAAACCTCAAAAAATCTCGGAGAAACAAGATCCAGATCGCTAATCCTAAGCTCGAGGGGACAGCGTTTCCTGAAGGCATACTTGTGAGGATTGTCGCGGTGTTAGTTCACAGTCATCTACTCTTGAAACCGTTTACTTCTCAAAGCACGTACTCACAGGATTTTGACGGTGAAGTTGTGGATGAGGTGAGCTTTCTCCTGAATGTGTGGATTGCTAGGTAGGTATAAGACTCGATGAGAGAAAGGTGGTCTTGAGAGATCCTAAAAGAAGTAGGTTTCAGACCGACAGGCGCATCATGAAACAGCCAACCTGAAACAACTTCGAGGGGCATACTGGACGAACTCGAGAATATATAACACGTCAGACATTATTAACGCCTCCTCAGCGACTCTCATCAGCAGATCAGACGTGATGCCGCCTTTTGTTAGAGCAACAGACCTGCTTGTTGTAAGCCTTCTTTGAATCATCGGCAATTCACCTCAATGCGGCTTCAGGCAGCCTTAAAATCAACAAACTCCATCGGCGGCTTATCGGCCTTTCTCGGTGATTCGTTTATAAACCGTTCAAACTTTTCCAGCATGAAAAACAGCTTGGTGGCTCAGTTGTATATGAGATTTCGTGTCTTGCATGCGACAGCTCTGCACAAAATGGGGAAGTTCTACTCGTTATTCGACAGAATTCCAATTTTTCGCAATGCAAAAACTGCCCCCGTGGCGCAGTGGTAGCGCGCCGTTCTTATAGACATGACTGTCGTCACGTGTATGACACCTCTTCCGAAGTGATGCGGATGCCGTGGGTTCGACCCCCACCGGGAGCATATTACCTTTCATCTTTTTGGCTTGTTTGGACCTCATTGCAGCTGTATTTGGTTGCTTGATTAAGACGACAGTTTAGTCCACAAGTTGTCGCTTTGAAGTTTTGCATGATCTTATGTTTGGGTGACCGCTGAGTACATTACCTTTTTTCATGCACATGCAGGGGCAAGCTGAGCTGACTGACAGCCGCATTGGCTTCTTCTAGACTGATTCCTCCAACTCAGCTGACAGCCGTGCATTAGCATCGTTACACAAGGCTGTGTTGTTCAAACACGATATAAAATGCAGTCATCGCGGCCCTTGCTTCACGTCTTGAAGATCTACTAGTAGCTACTGATGCCCTATACACCAGGTCTACTTGACAATCTACCCACGCTGTCTTTATTCTGTTCTTCCTTCCGATGATGTTCATCTCCTACTTTACTTTCCCTTTAGCTATCTTACTCTTCGTCTCTCCAGCCTTCTGCACTCCTGCCTCATCAGACAGCAGTAACTGCAATGCTGCTACTTGCCTATCCGATGACGACGCTGCCACAATCGCATACAACTATGGCCAGCTCCTCAGCAACTTTTCCATCAACCTAGCTCAAACGATCCTGTCAAACACCTCTTTTCAAGATCAATCCGATAGCGCCAATACACTGATTGATGGCGCCACTCAATCGCCAATCCCTGTATGCCTCCATCAGCTCAAATCCATTATTTGCAAAATACTAATAGCATTACACACAGCTCGGCTCACTCACTTTCACATCTCGCGCCCAACTCATCTCCATGCAGGGCACACAAGCTAACATCCCCTTTCGCATCCTCAACGTTTGGCATAACTGTAACACTGTGACGTTGAGATGGGTATCGGCTTTGGTGCCGCAGCAGGTGCAGGGCATAGATGTGTTGGAAATTGTGCAGAGTGGGAGAGGAGCGAAGGCGCAGTGGCTGATTGAGAAGGTTTTTGGTGAGTTTAATAGTGGTGCTTGGTTGGTTGATGGTGGGTGTAGTGTGGACTGTCCTGCTAGATAGAGGCTAGTGGTGTGGACGAAAGGATTGTCGAGGAAGGCTGGTGGGCGTGAAAGTGTGATTGTTTGTTTGTGTGCTTTTTGTGTCAGGAACTGCATTGCGCGGTTCGTCTGGCATCGCACATTCAAAGTGATGCTTGACAAGTTGTATCATAATATAATTCTAGACTTATATCAAACCCTCGCTACGGACCCTGCCCATGCACAAGTTTAGCCACGCCTCGTTCCCAGCTCCCAACAGTATAAGTCTTAACTCTCAAATCATCTATACACAGCTGAACAGGCAAGCCCGTTCCACTTCCAGCTTCCATAGTAACAGCACCCAGCGCCCACCACGCCGAATCCAGACGCTCCATCCGCACCATTCTCTGAGCCCATCTACCCACTTTGCCCATACCCTCAAACATCTCGACGCCTATGCTCGAATCGCCGGCATTTTTGTACGCCATTGTGTTGTTGAATGGCTCGGTAGCTCCGGCGTCAATGACGAACCAGAGGTCTAATTGAACGGCTGGCTTCGCCTTTGAGAAATCGTGCGTGCCTTGAACATAGTCGTAGCCAGCTCCAGGAGGATACCCTTTGAGTCGCATTGAACAGTTTTGTGCTCGTGGAGGATGAATTGGGGCGTGTTGTGGGTGAGAGGCATTGAGAACTGCACAGCCGAAACTGAAGCTTTGGAGGTCGAACAGAGCGACTATACTGCCCAGGTAGTTGCTGGTGAAGATGGCAGGACCATATCTTTCATCACTCAAACCGTCGTGACATGCCATAGGACTTGCTGGGAGTGGTGGTTCTCGAGGGACTTCTTTTGGCAAGAGAGCTGGTTCGTATGTGTACGAAGGTTTTTCGATTATCGAGGTTGACGTTGTTGTGGTGGTAAGGGTATGAGAGCCACTAGTTGTGGTGATTGTAAGAACACGCTTGATTGGCTGTGGGTTGAATAGTGGGTTCTGTGTGAACATGTGGCTCATGAATGGGTAGTGAATCGGAGGTGGTTGTGTTATGTTCCAGCCTTTGAACAGCAGACTTTCATATATACCGACATCAAGGCTGTCTGTTCGGGTATCAAACTGATTTTGTGTCAGTCGAGCTCAAAGGTTCTGGTCAGGCATACTTACATCGGCTACTTTATTGCTTGTTGAGTATGATAGTGCTGATGTATAGGATATGAGACATGCCGAAACAAGCAAGGCAGTATTATGAAGCATTTTGTAAGATATCTCCCAGCAGAACTAGGTGCAAATGACGAGCTATCAGATTTATTTTTCTTCACGCAAATGGCATAGAGTAAAAATGTCCTTTAGGCAGTCATCAAGACAACGATCGAAGAGCGAGCTTTTGACCTCATATTGGTTGCCACGAACGGGGACTCCTGCAGGTACGAGGTCGAGCACACAAACAACGGCATGTTTGACGTAGATTTATTGCTTTTCCTCCGACGCCTTAGTGGTCAACGCGCTTGTTGCGCACGATTAGGATTTTTTCATGCCTTGTGCTTCTGCAGGCTATCGAAGACAGGCAGCCTCCAAGCTGTGGCATGCCCTTCATCCTCTGGCACTTTTCTTGATCTTTAAGCCATTGTGTTTATGTATCACACTCATGATTTCGATTCAAATACGAGATGCAAGAGGAGTAGGAGGATTATGTAAGAGATAGCCGTTGAAGCGCTCGCCTCCACTTTGCAAGGACTACAGAACGCGCTCAAACAGGAGTAAGTGAGGAGAGCAGTAAAAGCTCTAGACTTAGCAAAGGTTGTCTTTTTAGTAAAGGTCAAAGCCAGAAAGATTTGTTAAGGAGAAAGTGCTGGCTATCCTTTCTCGTTTGATTTTCGGCTACCATTCTCCCGGCAACGAGAAGTGAGATCAACATTGACGCGCATAATCTGAAACAACTCTGTTACTTCGACATGCGACAGTAAGACTTGAACTATGGCAGCATCAAGGTTGGGTTCGAGGCGGCCGTCCCTTGCGACGGATCATGGCTCTCCAAATGAGCTTGAACTGGGAGATACTGTCGAGGTTGCTGGTGGAAACAGAGGCATTGTCAAATATATTGGCGCTGTTCAAGGGAAAAATGGCGTCTTCGCGGGTGTCGAGTTGAACAGAGACAGCGCTGCTTTTGGAAAGAACAGTGGCGAGGTTGATGGGTATGTTATCAAGCCCGGTTTCCTCCATGTAACGACAGACTGACTGGAGAAGAGTGCAGTACTTTACATGCGTGGTCCCTGGCGCCGGTATATTCCTCCCTGCCTTTCGAGCAGCAAAGATTGACATTCCACGAACACCATCCCGCTCCATACGATCACCTCCTACCACACCTTCAATACCCACGTTCAGTCAATCTGTTGGTCCTGGCGCACGACACCCTTTCAGCCAGACTGTCGGACCTAGCGCACGAGCGCCAACACCGCAAGCGAAACCAAAATCTCGGCCATCACTACCTCGACCTGGTTCACCTGCGAAAGCACCTGCTGCAACCCCGGGGCGACCCACTGTCGCAGGCTTACGAATACCTTCCAGTCCTTCTGTATCACGAGCACCAACTAAGCCAGCGACACCAATACCTGCAAGAACACAATCAAGAGCTCAGTCTCGCGTAGGAGACAGCCGTGCAGAAGCGCCAAGCACACCTACATCAGTGGCTCGTCCTGGGGCTGGTGGTCGTACGACTTCAAGTTCGCTTGGAGGAGCAGCGAGAGCAGATGAAGTACGAAGGTTGCAAATATTGCTGGAAGAGAGAGATCGACAACTTGCAGAACAAGCCGCTAGCATATCCGAGATGGAGGTTGCTCTTACAGAGTTACAAACAATGGTGGCAGACAACACAAACAACAATCAGGAATCAATCAGCAGGGATGTACAAGCAAATGAAGAAACATTATCTGAACTCGAGCAATTGCGGTCAACATTAGTGGAAAAGAACGATCGCATTGCTACATTGACGACAGAGTTTGAGTCGCATAGACGAGACTTTCGTGAAACGATATCTGCACTCGAATCTGCGTCCTCAGAAACAGAACGAGTCTACGAGGCAAAGCTCCGAGAAACCATGCAACAAGTCGAAGAGCTCAGAATAAGTAATGAAGACCTGATGGACCGAGAAGGTGAAGTTACAGGTGAGAAAGCAGATATGGATATGGTAGCGGAACAACTTGCACAATTGGATAATCTCGTACAGGAGCTTGAAGAAGGACTAGAAGGAAGTCGAAGGAATGAGGCAGAAGCGAGGCGAAGAGTAGAAGAGCTTGAGGGCGAGGTCGAAAGAGAACGATTGGCATTAGAGCAGGAAAGAGAAAGACATCAGGAAAGTGGCAAAGATCGAGGAGTCGAAAACCATGCTGATTCACAAGCACTCACTGCTAGGCTGGAGCAGGAGAAACTGGAATTGGAGAAAGAGTTGCAGCGGCGAGATGAAGAACTTAGAGATCTGGGTTTGACATTCCGTCAACTCGAACTTAATGCAAAGGAGCATGATGCCCGAAGTACAGAGAAGGGTGAAGAGCTGACGTCTCTGAAGAGCACACTTAAAGAGCTTGAGAAACGGAGGTCCACCTTGGAGAAGGAGAATGACAGGCTCAAGGACGAGCTGGAAGCCGCTAAAGAACGCAACGCCGAACTCGTCGCCAGCACACGAAGCAAGAGTCAAAGCCCAACACGAACACGTACGCCACTGGGAAGCCGTGCGACAACTGCAGCACTACGTCCGTTCGTCCACGATAGTCCGCACGCTCTTTCCTCCATCCTCAACTCGCGACACGTTCGAGGCTCCACTGAGACTACAGTCGATGACGACAAAGATGAGCTATGGTGCGACTGGTGTGAAATGGCAGGTCATGACGTGCTCAGCTGTACTGCCACAACCACGACGAAAATATCACCAACGCCAATACAGTCAGGATTTGGAGATGTCGATGGGGCCACAGGTTCAGCTGATAACGACTTCCTCTCGTCGAAAAATCTACCACCCATACAGTCAGAACGAGAACCTGCTTTTGACACGAAGAAGGAGGATACTCCATCGGTTGAATACGATCCGAATCATGAAGGACCAGTGGCAGGGAAAAAGAGTGGGAAAATTGATCCTGGTAAGCATTGCATATTCTGCTCTCTTGACGGGCATGAAAGCTTGGATTGTCCCTATGAGGAGGAGCTGTGATTGAACTTAGCCTCTTTGGGCAGCATTGAAGAGCGTTGCAAGGCATTTTGGCATTGATATAGTATACATCATAGTCCTCAGGATTGACTTTCATTCTTTTTGCTCCGCAGCCCTCTCTTGAAAGGCGGAAACTGGCAGCATCCTATACCCATTTCTCAAAACACCCCCATAAATCTATAATTACCGTGCTGCTACATGCATTGAAACATATTGAGCATATAACTGAAATAGTACAGCTACTTTTGAAGCATCATTTATGGGAGAAGACTCCCTTCTCATGGCACCGCGTCCATTTGTATTTTCGCTGCTAATTTCCGCTCTCTCTCTTCGTAAAAATAAGGCTTAAGTCGTCCGGTGTATGCCAAGCATTCTAGACATCTTCCGTCCTCGACTCCTCTCTACCTTACATCTAATTCATCAACGTATCCTTTATGTGAAGAAAGTCCTTGCGAGGCGAAGCAAAATACTGTGTTGTGATCGCTGCTTTACCTCGATCATGTTTGGACTAACTAGCATGCGGAAAATAACCAACATTCCCCCAACCCTGTTCAGGTCAATTGTACGTGATGAATATCGTCGTTTCTTCTCATTATCTGCTCGTCGTACAGGCAACGGCGTGACCTGGCATGATGACGAAGTTCGGCGATTGAGAGAGTGTATCGCTGCCAAAACGGACTTGAAGAGCATCACCGCAGAATTCGGTGGACGATCGGAGGGCTCTGTCAAGGGCAAAATTTACAGCCTCGGATCTCAAGTTTCACCAAGGATTAAGTACCCGCCGCAGAGTATAGACTTCAAGATCTTACGCTTCAGGATTCCGTGGACGCCAGAAGACATCCTAAAGCTCTAAAAGTGTGCGGAGAATGATGAGGACCTTAACAGCATTATAATGAAATTCCCGCAACGTCGTATTCAGTCAGTCACCGATAAACTCGCGAGACTTGGTCTGAAATTTCGTCGTTTAGAAGAGCCTGGCACTAAACGCGGCAAGCGCCGTCCTTGGTCGACAAAGGATGATGCAACACTTCTCGCTTATATAAAAGATCATTATGCCAACTCGAAGTTAGTTCGCGAAAATCTGAATGTAGCTCCTCTGGCTACTCAACTGCGGCGCACAGCTATGAGCGTTTGGGCTCGGATAGGGAGACTCATGCATTCGGTGTCGACACCATGGACTTCCCGGCTATGGACTGAAGAGGACACTCAACTGATTTCGAAATGGCGTGCTGAAGGAGTGAAAGTGAAAGTTATTGCAGAACGACTGGGTAGGAGTGCATTTAGTATCGAAACCCGAATCGGAAGAACAAAAGATCGTTCTTCAAAGTAATAGCAAGTATGGTATTGACACTCATCAGCGCTTTCGCTCAGCAAGGACACAAATCTTAAGTCTATTTGTTGCCAGGTATCTCCACATGCGAATAGCAGATTATCTGGCCGGTCTACCATCGACGGCAGTCATGCAAAGAAGGATGATTACAGCTAAGAGTGGTGCAACGCGTCTTCAACATATTACCAGTTGTGCGAAATCATCCACATCTGAGAGATCAGAGATATTGGTTCGCAATGTAGCATCCTGATATTTGCACCATAGAAAGTGCCTTTCCTGATAGCCTGATACAGAGTCTGTACAGACGAAAGCTGGTTGTTGTGTCGTGTTTCGTCCTGAAACGCCGCCAAGACCTGAGAACGCCTTTCCTCGTTTCAGATCGAGTCACAATCACCATACAAAGCTCAGAGATGTGAACGACATCGCATCAGAATTTCTTGAGTAATGATTATTCTGCGTTCAGGCTAGACTGGCATCAGAATATGATATGGTTATAAGTTTAGAGGCTTCCAATTGGAAGGAGCTGGTTTCAAACAGCAAGAGCGAGTGACTGAACGCGGCAGTCACGCGACTGGACCCTGCTTCTCAACCTTCTTCTACTTCACTGCTGCCTAACTTCTTCTCGTCATCTTCACACACCTCCACTGTACTGGCGGATTGCGTTCAAACGTTCCACAGGCTCGGAACACTCTTCGAGCTTTGGCTCCCAACGTTCTTCGACCGCCCCGATGCGCAGGAGAAAGGTGAAATCTACAACATCTACCACTGCCCGTGATGCACCACCACAGAAGCTGAGAAGAACGACTAGAGCTTCCGTACAGTCTGCCGATGTCGCCGTGCAGTCTGCCGATGTCGAACAGGTCAGTCGTGAGATGCTCAATACATTGTACTCGTAGCTTATTGGATGCGTGCAGCCTCCATCAGCCTTCAGCCACCTTCCACTTGAAATCGTTCAACAGATTATGGTCAATATGGACCCTTACGCATACTTGACGGTCAAGTTCGTCTCCAAGGCTTTCAATACTGCCACCAAGAAATCTGATGGTACTGAGCTTGTGACACACGGGGTTCTCAAAAGACATGTTGAGGATCGTCATTCTGGAGGCTATGTCTACTTCAGCACAAAAGAGTCCGCTTTCGCTCCTGCCATGGCGCGCATTGAGGCCGATCTCTCGACGAAACTGCGACGAGAGAAGCTAATGTGTAGCAATTGCGGCTACTACAAGACCAAAGGATGCCATGGATTTTGTGATGAGGAGTTCCAGCAGACTAATGCTCAACGACTTTGCGGATCTTGCCTCCCTAGGACGAAGCCGCCACGCCGCCGTAACGCCATTACTATTCGTGGCAAGCCATATTTTCTGTGTTTGTGTTGTTGGCGGATCAATCGAAAGGAATCAGGATTCACACCCGAGGACATGGCCGCTGGACTCAATGGTACATATCTCAATATTGTGCTGAAGGATAGCAAACTAGCAAAACAGAAAAGCAAGGACAGGATTTGTGGTATATGCTTCAAAAGAATTGCCCAGAAAGCTATGACAGAATGGGTGAAGACTCGAAGCAGCGCAGAACCCACTAGCAAAGCCAAAAGCAAGAAGCGTCGCCGAGAAGAATCAGAGGACGAAGACGATGATGATGATGATAGACAGAACGATGATGGTGAGATCAATCAGATTGATGAGAATGAGGCCGAAGACGACAATGAGAATGAGGATGACGAAGATGCGGATGAGGGGGAGAGTGATGAAGACTGAGTACAACACAATTTTCACCTTGCTGACTGACCCGAAAATTTGCTTGATTTGCTACACGAAAAGCTTGGATGGGAAGATATGTCAATCTGGTAGGTGCTGGAATGGCTGTTTGCTCGGTTGAGTCAGATTGCACTCTGCTACACGAATGAATAATGGGACAGTAATCAGTGAGCATATTTTTCAAAAGATCTCGATCTCCTCTCTTCGTCTTTCACCTTCGCTCTGTGAGGCTGGTCTGAGAGTGTATCTTCTACTTTCTATCTTTTCTTGGCTCTCTTTTCTACCTTAAAGAACGTGCCATAGTGAATCCTGCAGCTCTTCAGATATTCCTCTTCTACATTCCTCTCTTTGTATCTTCTTCAGGACAACCTCATCTGCCCTTCACCTCTACCGCTTCAACATCTCTTGCCGACTACTTCATTCGCAAAACAACACGAAGACCCAATCTCGTACTCCAAATCCTCGACTCATCAGCATGCCCAAAAGAAGGATCAACGTAGACGAGAGCACTTTGTCCAAGAAGTCCAAGACAGTAAAAGAAGCTCTACCAGAAACCATCGAGAAGGTAAGTCCTCACACTCGTAACATCGCACGACATCAGCATGCTCATACTGATGTATCTAGGTCCTGTCACCTTTCGAAGCTCTCCCAACTGAGATTCTGCAGCAGATCATGCGCGAGTTGACACCTTTCGCATACCTCAATGTCAAGTTCGTCTGCAGACGACTTTATATTGCTGGCAAGAACGTTGACGGTGGTGATCTTGTGCTTCATAAATATGCTGCGCCTGGTCACGTCAAAATACAACATCCATACACGTACTCTACATTTCGCGGAATCGTGGACGCTCACGTATCAGCCCAGCACACGAAGAAAGCCGCCTTCGGCGCCGTCATGGCACGCATCGAGGCATCCCTCTCCACCAAAATCGTCCGGACGCGCCTCACATGCTATGAATGTGGCAAGATTGCCGGTATCGCGCTGAAGGATGGCTTTTGTGACGAATCCTTCCAGCAAGCGGACGGCTTCCGTTGCTGTCTTGAATGTCAATCTGATACACCTGACGACCTTACTTTGTTTCACATACGACGCAAAGCATTCCACTGCTGCCGTGGCTGCGAATCATTCAAGCCGGAGAGTCTAGCTGTGCGCGAGCAGAACGTTAAGGAGGCCCATTATGCGGGAACTGACAGACAGCTGGTTCTTGTGCTGAAAGAATTTCGGAGGGTGAGTAAGGGTGAGAAGAAGCTTTGTGCGGCCTGCTATGGAAAGGTTGTTGGCGGCCACGAGGATGAGGAAAGTAAGAAGAAGAAGAAGAAGAAGACGAGTTTTGGGACGTTTCGGAAGAGGTGATGGAGGGATGGAACGAAGGGTGTGAATGTGTGCGAATGAAGGTGATGGAATCTGAGTCGCAAGAGAGGAAGAATTGGATTTTTGCATATTGCAGTAGGGGAGCAATATGATATATCTGGTGAAGTGCTCGGACCAGCATAGGGCAGTGCTCGACAGCTACTTACAGAATGACGATGGGTCGAGAAAGAGATTCAGAGCAGAGCATCTACTTTTGCGAGAACAAGACAGCACAATACTACCAGCCAATCCCTCACAGAATCAACTCAAGAAGAAAAGCAAAGAAAACATCATAGTAAGCATGAAGCCAAATAATCAGACAATAACGAGATACCAGAAAATAGTACAGCACTATCTCTCCAGCAAAAATGAAGACATAAAGCCTCCATCTACCTCTTCCCGACCTATGTTTTCCTCGCCTCCTCTTCCAAGTCAAGTCAAGTTAAACTCGATCGTAATTACGCAACAATATCGTCTTCTCTCGCTGTTCCTTTCCCTTCCTACCTCTCTTTCTCTCCCCGTAAAGCTATTCTCTTGACATACAAAACTCCCACGCCCGAGAGCTAGCCAGCCAGTCAGACTGCAAGTCTGTCTACTCTGTCGTCCATCCTCCGTCATCCTCATCATCGTCCTGACCATCACCAACTATGATCTTTCCTACCATCAAAACAAAACCATGACCTTCTTCTCTACTTAATATCACATATTCCACCCAATCACTCTTCTTACGATGGCACAAGGCAAGCAATCATCATCAACAACAAGAACATCATCATCATCATCATCATCATCATCATCATCATCATCATCATCATCATCATCATCATCATCATCATCATCATCATCATCATCATCATCATCATCATCATCATCATCATCATCATCATCAT